>Ga0123354_10007716_pt1 | contig 16265 bp, 8 predicted proteins | sample TergutLab28metaG_2_FD_97872 | JGI IMG/M metagenome (GOLD analysis project Ga0123354, IMG submission 97872) | Labiotermes labralis P4 segment gut microbial communities from Petit-Saut dam, French Guiana - Lab288 P4 | ecosystem: Host-associated > Arthropoda: Insects > Digestive system > Gut ...
CCTCTGTCACTAGGCCTACAGATATGGAAACAACACACACCCTGTGGGGTCCTCTGTCACTAGGCCTACAGATATGGAAACAGAACACACCCTGTGGGGTCCTATGTCACTAGGCCTACAGATATGGAAACAACACACACCCTGTGGGGTCCTCTGTCACTAGGCCATAGATAACAAACATCCTTATTTAAAATTTTGTGAAATATTATGTACAAATTTATTTTTGTTCTTTTAATCTATATTAGAGTTTCTGCGTGGTGTAGAGTCCTTCATAAGCCGATAGGTACTTGAGGAGTTCCCTGGTTTTATTGAACCATAAAGTATGTTTCGTTGTCAGCAAGGGACCGCCATTTAGTATCCAGTTCACATGTTCACATACCATTTCATTATGATCCACTCTAACATCATTTGTCCACACATGCCTAGGTCTTAGGGTTTTCTGACAGCAATTTTGTATGCATTTATAGTCTCTCCCACGCATGCTGTGTCCACCCCCCCCCCCTTTTCTTTAATTAACAGTTAAATGCAAATGATGTTTAGTCTGGGGAAAAAAAATCTTAGCTATGTAAACTTTGTACTTTCTGGATGGATTTTATCAGTTGATGAATATCCACCAGAGAGTATGTGGACCTCAGTATAGGCAATGAAAGGATGATAGAGAGAACTGCATAATGAGATTCACCATTAATGTTTCTTGCTTTGTTATGACAATTCAAGGAGCATATGGTGGTTAGGACATGTAGCATGCATGGGGGAGGAGCAAGGTTCATTCTGATTTTTTGGTAGGAAAACCCGGTGAAAAGTGATTACCTGGAAGACAGAGGTGGAGTGGGGGGGTAATAATAAAATGGATCTTAAAGAGATAGGGCAGGAGGGTACGGAATAAACTCATTCTGCTCAGAATAAGGACGAATGGCGGACTTCTGTGAATAAAATCTGAGGAATTTTTTGACCAGTGAAGCAGCTGCAACTTCCTCGAGAGTACTTGCGATGTCGCATATTAACGTAACATTAAGGCTTCTCAAAATCTTTCAGGTACATGAAGGCAGCTGTGGAGGGCGATACAGTTGTCATCGATTGTAGTACTCTGAAAGCTGGCAAGACACTGGCATTTCTCAGTGTGGAAATCAGGAAGAAAGAGACAGGGGAACTACTTGCAGTAGGCTCACACACAAAGTTTATGGGAAGCTAGATCAGCTGACAGTGCAGTCGACAGCTATTATGATTGTAGTGGCAAAAGTTTGTTGTTGAGTTTGCAGCAAGGGTTACATGTTTTTTTTGAGGGAACATTGCAATGTAAATGCAGTTAAATGTGGAATATGTATATATACAGGGTGTTTTGTCATTTCTGTTCCTCGGAATGCTGTGTTGTACAAGGGGTTTGTTGTAATGTGTGACTGCATGCTGTACAGCTGACATTGCTGTAAAATGACATGTGATGGTACTCGCTGTGCAATTCTCAGTCCCACACTAAAAGAATACAATATTTCCTTGTTTAAATATGGTGCAACCTGGAATCAGTGGACCTCTTGGTGACCTCTTAACTGTGGAATGTGCAGTCCTCACTGCCACAGCAAAAACATGCCACTGTACTCTAACCTCATTCGCATCCAACAGCAACATTAGTAATAATCATCCATAATGCCTGTTCTTTTCTCATGCTCTGAAGGCATATATCAGGACAGAACATCAAATCAGGCTATGGCCACTTCCTTTCATGTCTTTTCTGGTTCATTATTCTTTTTCACGTATATAGTCCGGCAATAGTGGTTCCAAATTACCCCTTACCACAGTTCAGGCAGCTGGATTTTGACTCTTTAGTAATATACATTTAGTAGTATTGCCAGCTGGATTTTTTGTGAGGGATGTGCAGTAAGTAAGGTTCACCAGGTCACATACATTGAGCTGTCATTACAGCATTTGGTGTATCTCATTTATTCCATTGAAATATCGTTAATTTTCAGTATAATCCATAATCGCATTATTATTGAATTTGTTTCATATTGACACAAGATTAGAAATTATGTGGTTGTGGACAGTGGGCTCTTGCATTCACATGCATTCAACAACAACCATTTCCAGGTCCACTTCCTCAGTGTCATGGAATGTACAGGGTGGTGCAGAGCCGACTGACACATTTCAAATGGTTATAGATAATATATGGAAACAGGGAAAAATAAGTGAAACCGTCTATAAATACGTCCAAGTATGCTATTTATTACCCACAGATTACAAGCTTATTTTCTGAACATCAGGCAGATGACCTTCGTTTACATCAATGCATTGTTGCAAGCGTGTCCGGAAGTTGCCGTACACGCGCCTCCGTAGGTCCTCATCAATAGCCGCAACTTCGTCAACAATGGCTTGTTTGAGTTCTTGAATAGTCATGATACGCCTCCGGAACACACGGTCTTGCAGGAACCCTCCACAGAAAAAAATCTGGTACAGTAAGGTCAGGTGACTGAGCAGGCCAAGCGATGTCGCCGAAACTACGAACACAGGTAACACGTTGTTGCACGTTCCAACGCTCCATTGCAACTGACCATATGAAATGGTGTCATCTCCTCTACCGTTCCCTTTCCCGCCAACCACGACAAACTATCGCGCCAGTGCAATATTCAAATTTGAAATGTGTCAGTCGGCTCCACGCCACCCTGTACATTGATTCAGCACTTGGGAGGTGCCAGTTCCACAATTGTGAGGAGATGGAAATGGTTGGTTGTAAGTGGTTGCAAATGGACAAGTATGATTTATACCAAGATGGAAATTTGAAGTTTATGGCAAGATGGGACAAATGCATTTTGTTAGTGATGGTGTTATGTTGAAAAATAACAATACTTCAGTGGAATATATGAGCTGCATTTAAAGCTGTAATGGCTAAAGACTTCTCATTTAATGTTTATGACTAGGTACGATTATTTATTGAAAATCTTCTTTGTATGTGGTCAGTAAGAGCTAATCTGTCTATTGCATTCCCCCCCCCCCATACGATGCACTGCCTAGGGAATCATTAAATACAGCATAAATGAATAATACATTATAATACACTTTTGCATCCCAAATCCAAAAATCAGTTAGCATTCACAGTCAAGATGAAATATTCATCTTCCATGGATCTGGGGTGCCTAACATAGCTTTACATCCTTCCCACTTGTGAGCAGTGTAGCAACTAACTAAAGAATTCTGTGCACTCTTCTTCACCGTTTGGCTGTGCACACTGTTAGAGGAAACAGGGCATGCTCAAAACAAATTTATACCTTCATGTGCAAGAGGCTGAATAAATTTGGAATAGAAGACCAGCTGGTCACAGTATTGATCACTGTGAAAATTGCAGGTCTTGTAAAAATTATTTACTTGATGCTGAAGAATGGAAAAGTATTCTTTTAGTTCAGACACACAAACACACACACACACACACACACACCACTCCACACACACCAACACACACCACACACACACACACACCAACACACACCACACACACACACACACACACACAATACTAAAACTAGAATTATGACCTGGCTGACAGATATATGATTAAATGGGAGATAATCTAAGTGGCACAATACTTCATGCTTTGTATGTGATCATATGAAATACAGTTTTTGAAAATCAGTCTCATTTTCATTATTTCCAATTTTGTTTCTTCATTTTGACTTGCAAATGAGTTAAATTTGTTGCTATACACTTATGTGCAGTAGCTGTAAATCTTGTAATAGTACAGTATTTCAGCTGGCAGACTGTACAGAAATGAAAAGTGTTACGTAATCCATGCGATTCATGGACAGCTGATAAAAAAACATTGTTATGGACTTTATGCCTGTAGATATACTGGGTGATAAATTCTCTGAACAATTTCAGACATTCATAATGAAACAAAGAACACAATGAATTGTCAATCAGGCAAAAAGAATGATATAATCTCATAACTTATTCCTGTTCACTATATGCTCCATTTGTGGCTCTGTACATGTGACAGCAGTAATCTTCTTTCTTGCCAGACATTCTGCAGCTTATCACGAACTCTTGGAACAAAGTTTCTTATTCATGACTATAAAAGTTTAAAGCTTCTGGCAGTAGTGGAACAAAACAATAAGGAAAAGAAACCAACTAGATGTCACTTTGTGTTATCCTTTATTTCTCCTTTACAAGTTGCTCAACATGTTTCGGGCAACCATGTGCCCATCTTCAGGAGCTGACGGCTGCTTAGTGTTATCGCCACGTGTTGGTATTGTGCCGTGGCTGCAGGAAGGCTGTCCATTGAGGAGTTTGTAGCACAACATAGTTGTGCTATGAACTCCTCAATGGACACACTACCTGCTAACCGGTTCTGACAGCCTTCCTGCAGCCACGGGTATGTACTTTAATCTGCTTACACACCGAACCACACCTACACACAACAATGAGACCACCACCCACAACACCCTACATAACCACACACAGCCCGCTCACACTAGATTTATCATAAACCAGACAAACATAGAACATATCAACCCACACAGATAGACATATCTGAATAATACCACTCATTGTTACAGCACTATACCAACAGGTGGCGATAACACTACGCAGTCATCAGCTCCTGAAGATGGGCACATGGTTGCTCGAAACATGTTGAGCAACTTGTAAAGGAGAAATAAAGGATAACACAAAGTGACATCTAGTTGGTTTCTTTTCCATACTGAATTATGATGCACGGCCAACCACACATCAGATTTAAAAACTTCGCTATTGATATGGCTGCACACAAAAATGTTAAAGAGGGTTAGATCAGGTGAATGCAGTGACAAGAAAATATGTTACCACTTGTCCAGTCAAGTGATGAAACAATTACTTGGGTAGTAATGTTTCCATAATGTTCCCTACCGTTGTAGTGCGTTCGTTTTGTGTTCTGTTAGCTGAGGTATCATTGATGGATTAGTACAGAGCATTGGTAAAATTAAAAGTACTGGGGAAATGTGAAGTACTTTGAGAAAAACCTGTTCCAGTGCCAGGTTCTCTTCTACAAATCCCACTTGGAATGCCTTGGAATTAAGTCAGGCCACTGCAGTGAGAAGCAGAGGTCAACATGTGACATTAACCTTTTGACGCCTAATGTCAACTACAGTGGTCATACCGCACCGCTAACCTCTAAAGTTGCATTTTATATATTTATTCAACAAATATAGGTACTGAATATTTTAAACACGGTATATACTCTCCATTTTTGTTCTCTTCAAAATGCAGTTTGTTTCATAATTCTAACATATTTGGTTCCTGTATTATTCACATTTTATATACAGGGTGTGCTAAAATAAAAAAAATAATTCTGGCGCCAAAAGGTTAAATGGTCACAGGCGATTTTAGTCACATCTTTGTAGCCCTTTACAAAGGATTATACTGACACCATCATTTCTACTGAATGTGAATGAACTGTAACAAAACAAGGAGTTGGAGAAATATGAAAAAGAGGTTCTAGCGAAGGCAATTTTTAAGTACCAAATACCAGGTAATTTTACTAAGTTACATTCTTGTATAATATTCATCACAAATTTGACTTCCAAGTACATGTAGCTATGTACATGCTGTGTTATGGAAGCTTCAGATGGAAATTAAAAGAAGACATATAACATATAGAAGTAGTGGATATAGTACACAAGTGGCTAGTCATGATGCAGATGACAGCCTTCTGTAACATATTACATAAATACTCATATGCAAGACTTTATGCCTGTACACGATTCCCTGTGCCAGCCATTATGTCCATCGTACATATACATAGAGAATTAAAATGCAATTTACAGCACTAGATCCAACATCTGTGGCCCACAGCCCACAAGTAACAATTAAGATAGAGCCAACACAAGTTGCCCAGAAATGTCAGTAAAAACAAAATTCTGTCAGTGAGGAAGTAAGTCATTTTTGTGTAATGACAGTTGAAACATCTACACATAAAAAACAGTCAGTTTTTTAATGGAAGCCATCTCATTTTATGTGGTTTGTTTAACATCAGTTTCTGTCACACTTGGGGAAAGTCCGTTTGGTAGGATAAATGGAAGAACCTGAACCATTCTCCACCACACATAAGGTACAGGGAAAATACCAAACTGTATTCTGCTGTTAATGAACAGAATTAGGTGATTCACTTAAAAGTAACTCATCTAGTGATAATGTTCATACCAATATTACAACCATCTGATTCACTCCTGCTAAGTTTGTGGTGTGTGTGTGTGTGCATGAACTGCTTGAGACCTGTTCAGTAATGTCTGGATTTGGGGATGGGCACTTCTAGCAGCTCCTATAGGTGCGTGATGTGGGCTACCTTTAAATGTGCATTATGAACCACCATAATTTAAAGATCTGTGCCCCACCAGCATGTGGCACAACAAGCATGAGCCAGGGCAGAGGTCCGTGGCTATCTTGTCACATCTGCATTTTAACTCCAAAGTGATCTGATGACAGAAAGAACTTAGCGGGTGATTTATTCAACTTGCATAACTGTTGGTCAGTGCAAGGTACAAAATGAGTGAGGAAAGAAAGAATTGAGATGAGGGAACTGTTGATGTAGAGGAAAGCGAGAAAGGAAGGGGACAGAAATGACAACAGAAGTAAATTTTGCCTGGGATAAAATCCTGGTCATCCAGTAGTCCATAGCCAGTCACATTCCTGACTAAGCAATCCCGGCTTGACTAAACTGACATATGATTATGCAGCAATATCTGCAAGTCACAAATGATTACATGGAGATTTTGTTAGAAGTTGTGTTTTAAGGTAATTTCTGGATAAAACAGCTGGCCTTTTAAAAGACACTTCCACTAGGTTTTTAAAGGTTTGTGAGAATGACTGGGTCTTAGTATCAGTGTCATGTTGAGCACTGTCCATCATCTGTCATATATTCAGTACAAACACATGCACAGCACTTCTGGCACACAGTCAACTCCTGAAATGTTGTATATCCATTGTATATATAAATGTAACGTCCATATTTCTTTTTTTTTCCTGCTGACCTAACAGAGACCCCATACAGACATGAAATTTACTCTTTACAGTAGCACATTGTTAATGTAATGTGCCACTGTTGGCTAAATAAATTACCTATAGTTTTTATAGTTTGCATGTGATTTCCTCTCGGAAGTTTTATGCATTATAAACTGTGACACTGACAAGGAAAGCAACCATATTCCAGATAAAGTCCAATGAAACATTAGTGTAACATTTAAGTCAGTGTTTTAAAATCGATCGTTCATAAATAAAGGAGTGTTGGATTATCTTCTGTGTATTTGTGTCAGCAACACACATAGGCCTACTTCCTGACATGTTGGGCTGTGACCTGTATTTTAAGAACCACACAGGGAGAAATTAAAGCCACTACAAACTAAATTGACGTGGTGTCATGGCAGTGTTACAAATTACAGTATGGTCCAACACCGAATCAACATGTAGACGGTAAAGGTAAATCAGTCCCGTTACAGGCCTGGACAGGCCCAGAGGGTTCCAGGAAGTTATGGTTCCTAGATTTTGTGACAACGGCACAGGATGGTGGTAGGTTGTCAGCCTTACACACCGGATACCTTTACCCCCAGGAAATACTCCTGGTACTCATTTCTGTTAGAGGCTGAGTCAACCCCAGGGCCATAGTGTGATCGGAAGGACTTTTGTCAATGAAAAATCCACTGACACCAGCTGGGATCAAACCAGCGATCTTCCGATTTGTAGCGCAGCGCCTTAACCACTGTGCTACCGCGGTCCCCACATGTAGATGGGGTGGACATAAATATAGGCTTAAACTGTGGTTTTCTGTTTTAAAGCCATGGAAAGCAGCCTGATGGATCAACACTGTATTTCTGTCAAACTGTTAGCCATTCTGTAAATGAAAGTGAGACCACAGCAATAACCTTCACTTATGAGCAACAGTTTGGGCTGGAGGGCAATCAGCAGTAGTCAAGACAGTGGGAAGCCTCAAACATTGCTATCCTCACTATCCATGGAACTTGTGTGGCTTCTAAATTATGACACCAGGTAGGTGGTTGCCAACAGTTTGGAGGAACCTGCTGCTGCTGCCAGACATGATCCAGATTTGGGAAAAAGGTGAACTTATATTGGAAGGGACAGTGACCAGATCATAGCGAAGATAGAGACAATGCAATAGGAACTCAAGGCCCTGAACAGGCTAACTGAAATGGTCCTTGTAATGACCACAGGCAATAGGAAGTAAAGTCTTGGTCAGAGGTGCACAAACCCTGGTTGCCATGGTGACTAAATTTTTTATGGTGGTACATAATATTTGTGGATTCTCAGTTTGGAACTTGCTTGATGTAACCCTTCTAGTACTTTAGAATTCTGGGATGGCTCCTATATTCCTGAGACTTGTCTTTAACAAAAAATCTTCGTTCATTCCTGTGGGGTGTTCTGTGGGGCTCACTCTTCATCACTGCACATATAATCCAGTCCAGATTTATCTTCATTCCAACAAGATGAATAGTGGAGAATGATTTTGGCCTGTCATGTCCAAAAGTCTCTGCTTCATATAATGAATGAAAAAGAACTTCTAAGGACAAGTCTTGACATCAAGTGCCATTTTTAGGGCATTTTGTTGCCACTGGTTCCATTTCTTCCTGTCCCCAGTACTGTGGAATGCTTCCATCCATGGTCCCCCATAACTGACAAACCTTGGCTCACTTCTGCCAAGATGCAGGTAGCAGGTTCCTCCAAATGTTGGTAACTGCATACCAGCTACATGGTGTCATAACTCAGAAGACCACTACTTCGAAAATTTAAATCTAATTAATGCTTAAGTCTGTGGGAAGAATTGCAACTTCCAGTTGTTTCTCTTCCCAATCTATGTAACATGTAGGGTTGCCAATTCTGGAATAAAAGTATTCTGTACTTCACTGATTTCAAAGAACCCTCAGCACAATTAATGAATACATTATATTGTTTTAGTCTGCTGTTTTTGGTGGCTAACATGTACTGATGTCAGGTGTGGGGACTGTTGGTAGGAGGCTTTCAGTTCAAATCTTGGAACGAAGCTAATGAAAATTTAGTACATCCAGATGAATGTTAGAAAAGCAACGAGTAGTATTAAAGAGGTACTTGGTTTGAGTTTGAGAGGTATATTCCCTATCCTAACTCCTCCTCCCATCTCTCCACAAAAGTTAATAACTTCAGAATCTTAGCTAATTAGTCCACTTGTATTATAGAAATACTGAAATCCAGTACAGGCCAGAATTGCACAAAGCTGCTCAAGAACTGACAGCAGCAGTGGTTACCTGTACCTTGGCGCTGGTATGCACCATGATGGCAGTAATCTACCTTTACACATAGAGATCAACAGGCGCGTGCACACACACAATGATTTTGGGGCTGTTCAGTGACCTTTCACCTGAAGAAGATGAGGTGTATGATTCAGTGACTCAAGAAGATATGATGGTGGAAATATTAGTTTGTGGCAGATAGATACCAAAGAGAACAATAGGTCATATCAGCCCTGGCCCTACAAATTTAGAGTTGACTGGATGTTTACAACTTCCATATAAGCATAAAAAGAAATATTACAGTAAAAAGATAGGCAGGAATGTCTGCTGAAATTAGGTCACCCTCAGTATGAGTCACTGGGCCAAACTTTGATGTGGAGGAGGAGACAATGACAACAATGATGACAAAGATGATCAAGAAGAAAAGAATGAGATGTCATAGATGTTTGAAAGATCATAACTGGAGCCAAGTGAAACTTTTTGTTATAGCTGTGGGGAGGTGTCATGTCAGTAATATCACTCACTATATATAGGCCTTATAGCAGTGGATCCCACAATTTTCCAGCCACCACTGAAATAAACACCTTTTTAACACCATTTTAGATTTAAAACATAAACTTGGCAATACTCACCCAGTGGAAAGGATATTGCTGAAAAAGATCCTTCACATAGGTATGATATGCCAAAAAGAAATAAATAGATGGCTACTCCTGAGGGCTTCACATACTTGTGTGGATATAGTATTTTGCATACCAAAAGGTGCACTTTTTTCCTGGAAAATACTCTTAAAATTTCTTTTGCATTTTATGATCCAAAGGTGCACAAATATGAGCTTGACAACAGCTGAGTGTTAAGATTCCTGTGTTCACTGCAGGAATAATGGTGGCTATCACATGACTCATCATTGGAGGGAGAGAAACGAAGTTTCATTGTCTCTAAATTAGATGTTCAGTATTATGCAGTGATAGTGACTTAACTGGGGAGTGGGCGACTTATTCTCCTCAAGAATGTGTAGTAAAGATGCAAGGACTTTGCAGACTGCAGGTTTAAAATTGAATGTGATGATGTATGTCATGCAGCATGATAACAGGTCAACCAAAAAACATTTTGGTTGACCTCCAACTGAGAAAATGATTTGTGAATGGACAAAAAGAGAAAGAACTGCGAAAGTTAAAGAAGAATAAACATGCTTTTGCCTACACATATTGCAAAATGGCCTGACCTAGAAGCACAGGTAAAGAAATGGAAAACAGACCTTGGACACAATGGGTTTTGTGTGTCTACAAAATGATCATTTCAGAATCAAAAAATGGACTTGTTGGGACAGCTTCTTGATACTACAGATTTATGACAAGGTATAGACTACACATGCTATTCAAATCAGCATATGGCAAAAGAGTTCCATAATTTGTTGAATGGTGTGAGGGGGAAATTTTGTTTGCAAATTTCATCTTAAAAGTTACATTAAGATCTTTCCATAAATTATCCTTCCAAAATCTTGGTGTGTTTTATGGTCTGTGAAATACTGTAAATCCAAAAATCAGAGTTTCAAACTTCATTTTAAGGCTGTATTGCAGGTTAGGTTCATCACAGATTCCTGGGATTTTATCACATCACTGACTGTAACTTAAAGTGGATGTCTCATCCCTTCATGCTAAGAAAAATTCAGGTATGTAAAAAAAGTGATGTACAATTGCTCCCATGATTTGTGAGATGAGTCAGAAGGTGAGTTTAAGGACTTCAAATTCATAGCCATTTTTCTTTGATACAGTCAGTCATACTGACAAACATTTCTATGCTGTTATTTTCACAAAGGCTCTTCCAAAGTTGCTTTTTTCTTTTTTTTTAACAAATTTTGAACTCTGTCAAAAAACTGAAGACTTAAGCTGAGTCATTGGAGAAAGGTGTTTAACCTGTTTGAAACTTGCCAAGTATCTCCAAAAAAATAAAAAATGCTTTTATCAGTATGTACAAATGCCAATACAGTTTGGTCAAGTAATGTCTTCTGAAGTGATAAAGTCACAGACTTCTATATATCACTTCCAGTAGTCCACCCTGTGAGCAGTCCCAAACTATCATTTCTTCAAGAAAATGTTCTTATAAGCAGCAACTACTGTAAAGCTACAGTATATGTTAATTCATCCACATGAGATGCACGAGTTATTCCATGATATCTACTTATAATGATTCATTGTATCACATAAGAGTATTATTAGGCAGAAGAATTATTCTCAGTATTTTGACTGTAGTATTCACCAAGCATAATGTCACACAGCTTGATGGTTACAAGCAGCAGCAGTGGTATGAGGCTTTTCATATCCTGCTGTGTGAGTATGGACTAGCAAATGGGAAGACAAATGCTTGTGATGAGGTAGTGACTCCTGCTGTTATTAAAAGTAGATGTTGCTGCATTTATGGAAAAATTTGTTCAAAGAACTCTTAGTGGCTTACTTGCCAAGAGAAGCATATTTGTTTGTTAAAGGCTCATCCACATTCCTTGCATTTGAAGTACAGTTTGGAAGAACGTCAGTGCACGCAGCACACTGTCGTTGTTCTTCTCCATTCAGGAGTTGATAAGTTGCGCTCCTTTTCGTTTTACAGTGGCACAAACATGGCTTTCATCTGCAGAACTTCTTCCACCATGCCACTCACACAGCATTTACAGGCTGATTTAAAAGACAGAAAACCATATTTTTAATCACAGTGGATTGAAATGAATCAGACAATTCTGACACACTGAAGCCACAATGCTTAATAAAAATCTGAGCTTGAACACAATGACTTTTTATTTATTTTTTCTGTGAGAAAAGCCACCAACAGTCACACCGTCATCCTTACCACAGCACTCGGGGTCAGTTTCGTTACAGAACACCACGTACCACAAGTGTTGCTGCCAACACTGCTTAATCCATAGACATCACTTACTACATTCACTTCTAATACTCTGCTGTGTAATATTACAAAGCGTTGAGCATTCCAGTCTTATGAGATATGATATGCTGCAACCCAGTGATGCAGTGTCAGATCCCAGAAGACTGGAATCCTTGATTACTCCACTGTTTAAACCTCAAAACTAGTTTATATGGAGTTGATACACTTTTAAGTGTGTTAGTTTATGATTCTATCAGTTACTAAGATCGTATAGTGTCAGTGACAGGTGAATGAGTGAGTGTGGGGCATCTGAAGTACTTTGGAAAAAAAACCTGCCCTGCACTACCACTCAACTGAATCAAGGTTCCAGCTCAATGGGCTTGAAAGTGTTGAATTAACCATTGCTTCAGAGCACTTTTTAGCCCCAAATTACGTTCTGAACGTGCTCGTTAATTTTGGCCAGTTCATCAAAGAAATTTGTATAATCATGTACAAAAAGGTACAGTTGTCCCCATCCATGCAATTAAGGCATATTGGGGGAGCAGAGGTAGATCCATGTATCCTTAAATTAATGGCCTGGCTGCTTCGCCCCCCAAGAGATGGGCCCAGTACCAACTGAACGGGTGATTGGGTGGGCCCAAGAGCCAGTCTGGATGGTTTCTGAAGAACAGGAAATCTGTTGCCCATCCCTGGATTGGAACCCTGGACAGTCCAGCCTGTAGCTGGTCGCTATACTGATTATGCTATCGTGGCTCCTGTGACAACTCCAAGGAATAAAAAAGAATTATAAATTACAATAATCAGAGGCATTGTATTATGACTTTAGAACATATTAGTTAAGCAATGATTATCTTATGGGAGTGAAAATTGGGTTCTGATGGAGAAAGATAAAAAAGAAGCAGAAGCTGCACAAAAGCGATTTCTTGCTAAAAGTAACTGACACAGAACTGAAGAGAGATAATGAAATAAAATATGGAATAAGTAAATAAATAATAGTCGTAAACAAGATGTAAACAGGACACAACAACTAGACCAATCTGAAAGGCATTAGAAGACACAGAGGCATAAGAAAAGAACAGCTTCATACATCAGAATTGCCTTGCAGTACCCAGTGCCTGAGATGGAAGGAAAAGAAATATACAAGTGTGAACTACACTTGGATAATAAAATTCGGCAACCTTGTGACACCTGAGTATTGTAGCAATACCAGCTTCTCTTACATGTATTCTGATCTGTGCTCTTATTCAAATCATCAGTACAGTGATACCTCGGCTAACGAGTGACCCTGCTAACGAATTTTTCGGACAACGAAGATTTTTTTCGCTGTTTTTCGGACTCGGCTAATGAATATGGATTCGGCTAACGAATGTTTTAGTGGATGCACGCGCTAACATAAAGCAGCAAACGTGAACGGTCGGGCCATTTCAGGAGCTTATCTTTTCCGTCTGTATGTGTGTTTCGGCTAAAGATGATTTCGGCTAACGAATGTGATTCCGGAACGAATTATCTTCGTTAGCCGAGGTATCACTGCAGCTATAACCAGGGTGGCAAAATCATGTGGCTGCCGTATAACTGCATCTGACGTCTGGTTTTTCTACAGTGATGATAAGGAAAGAAAAAGCCATGAAATATTCCTTCAACCTTCCAGTTCCATGCACTGTGAGATAGTGCCTGCCTCTTGTTCAAGGTTCAAGCTACAGTCTCAAGACCACTGTGCAGTCTGTTACAGTTTCAGTTTGACTATGATAAATAAAGTCTGGTAACCCTTTGGTGCCAAAATTAAAGGCCCAGAGCAATGTGCAGCAGGCTGGAATTGAAATGGGGGCTGCAAAATAAAGGTCATGATGGACCACTAACCATAACTTTTGTTTGGTAATCTCAGCATCACACTGCTTGACCGGTATACCTGATTTTAGGCACCAGAAGGTTATTACAGGATGAAGAGGGAACTTCAGTGACAGCTAGGAGAAATTATGTATCTAAGAATGGTAAATTGCTTATTTTGATATGCAGCTCTTAAAGTGAGAAACTTTGCCACCTCTAGACCATACTAATTGATGAAAAATCACATTCTACTTTAAAAGTTTAGGGTTCTAAGTAGTCTAGTTAAGAGGCTGCATGTTGAAGCAAACCATTTCATCTTGAAATGGGCTGAGTCAGCACAGCATAGCTACCTTCATGCCTAGTGTTCCACAGCTTGTATGGATGTGCCAACAAGATGACAGCTAGTCCTCAGTGGCTTTGATCTCTGATTTAGGCCTTGAAGTTGTCATTTATTCTTATGTGCCAAGTTCTTGAAAGTTTCATCTCATTTTGTAACACAAGGAAATCTTTTCCTGCTTTTGCCATTACGCATTTACAAAATCTTGTACTCCATTTCATATGCTGATGGCCAGTTGCTTAAATACAGCTCACCAAATTAAGGATAAGCAACTTATATAATAAAATATAATGTAATTAAAAATGTTAAACTTCACTGGGAAGTGACTTGTAAATATTCTTGTAATGCGGCCTCTGCTTCATCTACTACGTGACTGCTGTTCACAAATATTTATGCAAATGTGCGATAACACTATGTTTACTCACGATGTAAAACCAAGACAATCTACATGTAAGTAACTGGAAAAATGATTGTTAAATATCTTTTGACCACCCATAAATTTCTCCATACTAAGTGTGTAAAACTTTGAAGTCTCAAACTTATCTCAGTAACATTTAAAAACTCAGTTCCTACACATAAAATGCAGCTGAGTCTCCCATATGAAGGCAAGACATTTAATACTGATTCAGAACACAATCACTTTTTAGTATCAGAAACATATAAAACCCACATTATATTGTGTGGGGGGGAAACTGCAGCAGTTTTTAACATAACAGCAGGTGGTACATATAGCACTGTCTGTACTCTACAGGGTTCTAATCCACTGCTTCCAGATTTGAACAATTTGTGCAAGATACTTTAAATCCACAAGCATTTGCTACCAACTTGTTCAGCACAGCTTCTTCTGGCTGGAAACAGTACGCATGAATGAAGAATAAAGGTAAATATAGTATATAATACAATAAAACACTTAAACTGTAACTGTACAATTAGTAATCACATAAAGAAACACTCAGTTTTAGTGTCACTACCCACTCGCATTCTCAAGTTTGTTGTTTGACTAGTAGTGGTATTCTCTTCTGGCAGTACAACCTAGTTTTAAAAATATTCTCCTCATCAAAATGAGGCTCAGTGAACACATTATGCACATGCAGGACAGCATACTCCATCTTGTTGGATGGGCACTGCACATGTAACATGGGGACACCTTTCTGTTGTGCAAGTCACCTGCTTCTCCTGTAAAATCATACAAAAAGAAACACGAACGTTAATGATATTTTGGAGGAACCTGCTGCATCAATCTTCAGGACTGAAGTGTTGATACCTATCTACCAGACTATAAAGAAAATAATCTTCATACTCACCATAATAATTATATACAGTCTGATAAAATCAGACAGTTAAATTCACACTACATCACTGATGGCTGGTCATAAACCAATAGCTGTAGTTAACTGAAGGGAGGGTTTAAGCACTGTATCAACTGAGAGGTTTTTGTACCAGTAGTGTGGTCCTTCAAGTTAATACTATCAGAAGTGTGTAGACTGACAGACACTGACACGGAAGAGGAAATGCCAAAAAGAAAAAAACAAGTAGATTTCTAGCATTTTAAAGCAATGCCCATCTTTATCTCAGGTAACAAGACTGTGTGGGAGTGGAATGTGTGGCCAATGCCTCTGAGGGAAAAAGCTGCACCCATTTTTAAGGTAGAAGTTCAACAATACATCCCACTTCCACAAAGTGCCATCATCTAAAATATGATCATCAACATTGTGTTACCACAGAAGACTGAAATGAATAAAATGAGATGAACGTTTAAAGTGTTTCCATTTACATTTTGGTGTTACACACTCATGTCATTCTTAAACGGTTAGTACAGGGTGGGGCAAAAATTACCTCCCTAAATTTTAAGGTGAATAACAAAAAAATTATTCCGAGATACAAAAATTTTATTTTTGGATTCTGAAACTACAACATGGGAAGTTTTAAATCACATAGTCTTAAAAAGAATATCTTGCAAGTGGTGGCCGTTGTTTGCGTGGTGTTTGCGTGCAGAG
>Ga0123354_10007717_pt1 | contig 16265 bp, 16 predicted proteins | sample TergutLab28metaG_2_FD_97872 | JGI IMG/M metagenome (GOLD analysis project Ga0123354, IMG submission 97872) | Labiotermes labralis P4 segment gut microbial communities from Petit-Saut dam, French Guiana - Lab288 P4 | ecosystem: Host-associated > Arthropoda: Insects > Digestive system > Gut ...
CCACCACCACCACCACCACCACCACCACCACCACCACCACCACCACCACCACCACCACCACCACCACCACCACTACCACCACTCCTCCTCTTCCTTCTTCTCCTCATCCTCATGATCATCGTGAACTTCACTTTTAACTTCTTGGAATAATTTATTAAGACCCTTTTTTTTCTGCGTTGAATTTATCGTATATTATCTTTCAGCATCACAGCGTTGCCATGTTTATAGTTGTTGACCGTAAACAGTATTTCGCTCAGAAGTTGTAGGTATGTTTGCAAGCTATCTCTCCACCCAATGTTGACATGTCCGGCTGAGCTGTGTCATTAATTTCACCATATAACTCGTAATTAAGTAGAGTTTTTGTAGAGCCGTCATATTGTGGTGCATTCTACAAAACGGTTACCTCGAAAAACATTGCAGCTCTTTTGAAGATCGATGTACTGGAGATTTCATGACTGTATGTTACGTGCGAGTCTCTTCACAAATTTGCACGTCCGCCACATTTTTACATATCACTGATGGTGGGAAATTAAAATGTACGCAGTTTTTGGTGCTTCTGGTGTTACGAAAATGGAGAAAACCAGTTACCTGTTCCGAGTGTTCGCACCTAGTTAAAACATGGCGACGGCACAGACATATTTTTGTCCCTTTGGAAGGAAAAGTGGGCAAGCAATCGGACATTAAATATTCATAGCCTTAATTTTATTATGAGACTCTTTGGGCAAAGAGTTGCATGCCACTGAAGTCCTCCGCTTGTTGCCATCCTTCATCTCCGAGATTTTGTGCGGTTGTCGATACAATTTGGTGTGAAGAAATGTACTTCAGGTTATGCACCAGAATTTGGTTTTGGCCGGGGTCAGCTCAATGTTATTCTTATTTTAAAAGATGCTCACAATTTGATTTCATATTTTTTCCCCAAAATGACTTGCTGTAGACTACAAAATGATGAAGACATGGTAGAATTTGCATCTACACCTCAAAACTTGTATCTTTAAAGATTTACATTTTACCGAACTTGGAGAGATATACACAGACAACAGACTGTGGCTTCATGTTGTGTGAAATGTATAAGTAAATTTATACCTGTTACAAGTTAATTGCCGGGCTGGACGTTCCGGGATCGAATCCCGGTGGGGACGAGATTTTCCGCCCGTCCAGACCGACCCTGGGGCCCACCCAGCCTCCTGTAAAATGGGTACCGGCTCTTTCCCGGGGGCAAAGTGCGGCCGGGGCGTGCTGCTGACCACTCACCACCTTCTAGTGCCGCGGTCATGGGAGAGTAGAGCTATACCTCTACCCACCTTGTGGGCCACACCGGGCCTATAACGGGTTCACTTTACCTTTACCTTTTACAAGTTAATTGCATACCCAGTAGTGTTTTATTTAACGACGCTTTCAGTTGCTAAGACTATATTACGACGGTGGTGTGTGAATGAAATAAGAACACAATCTATGTAAAACCGAAGAAAGAAACTGTAATAATTACTGTATTTACTTTACGACTGAAAGAAATGTTAGTCACGGTAAGGAACAAACATTAGTGATGGTGACATAGCGTGTAATAACTGTGAATGTAGGTTTTTGACTTTGTAGTGCGTGATTAGCTCTTGACTGATAGAAGTTCACCCTAGAACTTGTCATGAAGGCCCGGAAGGGAAGTAGGGGTGTAAGCTCTACTCATTCTTTAACCTCGGCACTAGACGGTAGTGGGCTGTTAGATGCACACTGCGACGGCTTTACTGCCGGTAAAGAGACACGGTACCCATTTTACCGGACGCTTTTGAGTCCCAGGGCCGTTCTGGACAGTCGCGGAAAATTTCGCCCCCACCGGATTTCGATCCCCGGACCCTCAAGCCCGTAGCGAGTAGTTATCCAATATGCAGAGAGATGGATATATATATATACCAACTTCGAAGCAAGCAACTGATCGCCGATTTAAGTGTCAGTACTGTTTACACCCAGTCGTGTCACGCCATTAAATCTCAGAGCTTATAGTTTAAAAAATGAAGATATTAGTACAGTCAGAATAGAAACAGCATCTGCTCGGCAAGACGCTCATTTTATTCTGATACTGAAGACACGTCGATCAGAATCACATTATTGTGATAATAGTATTGTATCACATTCGTATCGAAACCTGTGTCTCACCGCAGTGTGTGAGTGAGTGCGAAGAATGATTATCTTGATGTGTGACTGTCATAATCTGACCTGTCTTGTTCTTATGTACAATGCAGAAGGAAAGAAGATGTCAATAGATCGACTGAGCAACGATACGGCAAGACAGTTCTTCATCATTCATCTAGGGCAACCTCTGTTAGAGGGGCAGCAGTATAGGATCGCCATGTCGTACCTTGGAAATCTGAACGACGTACTGCAAGGTTTCTACAAAAGTTCGTACACTGTCAACAACCAAACAAGGTGAAACAACTTATTTGTTGAATTGTGCCATCTTGTATATAAAGAAAATTGTGTGTGTGTATAGCACTTAAAGTTCTGCTTGATTCTTTCCGCGGTCATGAAATAACATTGCTTATATCGGTCCATTTTTTGCAGCCTTCCCTCTTGGCTCTTCTTTAACTTGTCCGGCCATATCGGATAAAAATGCGATTATTATTTGATACTGATTGCAGACATAAATCAAAATATGAAAAAATATAGGAGGACTGTTACTGTCGGTATAGTTCGCGCGCGGACTAAGGCCACGGAGTTTAGTTTTAGTTAGTTACTGATACAACTGTATTGTATAATTAAGTACACACATACAAGAAAACGTTAATATTTTCGTGGTGGAAGATTAGAATGTGTAGTGTGACAGGCAGTGTACTTATAACATAACATTGGGGCGCGCCCTTGAAACAGTTTTTGCAGTGGAAAAGCAGTGAGTATTACTTATTCTGAGTGTGTGTGTGTGTGTGTGTGTGTGTAGCCTTCGGTATCCAGCATGCAGAGCGCGTGCATCGCATTATACTATCGTCTGTGGTCTGTCTGGCTCTACTATATTTTTCCAAATTATCTCACAAACGGCACGATGTTAAAAAAAATTAATGAACATGAAATGTGTTTGGATTTTCTCTACAACTTTTGTCTGAAGCACATCTTATTCGTAAAAGAATTCAACGAAATGTTTTCATATATGTAGACACGTCTTCATGTAAAGTACCTGTTATTTTTGTCAGATTTTAATGAAATTTGAATTTTCTCGACGGATTTTACAAAAATATTAAAACATCAGATTTCATGAAAATCTGTCTAGTGGGAGCCGAGTTGTTCCATGCGGTCGGACAGACAGACAAGACGAAACTAATAGTCGTTTTTCGCAAATTTGCGAACCCATTAAAAAGGAAACAGTTTCTAATAGTACCATCATGTGTTGTAATTTATCTTGGAGAGTCTCATGGAAGGCAGCTACATTTTGACATGTCACTTGCAAGAAATAGTAATAATATGAAAGTTTTCGTCTGACAAACAAGTCAAAGGCCAATGTTAAACAATGGCAGAGTTTGAACTTGGGATAATTTTATACTGAGATTTTTTGTGATTAGTAATATCATCTTTTCATTAATAAAAGTTGAACTCTTGTCGTCGTCGTCGTCGTCGTCGTCGTGTGTGTGTATATATATATATATATATATATATATGTGTGTGTGTGTGTGCGTGCGTGCGCGCGCGCGCGCGCGCTTATTAGCCTGCTATTGTTTGGTATATTTTTCCGTTTTTTGTGAACAAAAATGTTTTATTAATCTCGATTTGACAATTCATGATTTTAGAGGGCGAATGATCTGGTAAAATGCATTTTTTTTAGATCTCGTATTTTTAAACTGTACTGTACATATTTTGTTCCTCATAGCCACATTATGCACCAAATATGCCATTTGCTGAAGGTTACTACTGAAGTAATTACAGTAGACAAATCTTATGATTACTGTAATGAGTTTAGTGTTGTGTTTGTTTGGGATGTGCCCCCTTAGTATAATCCAATGAAGGAATGAAACATGTATGTACTTTAATTATAAGGAAATCTCATGTTCAGTAGTATGGTTCAAGAAATAAATGGTGTAATGTTGTCGAAGGATGAATAGTTTGAAAGGTATAGAGTTTGTGTTTAACATAACAAACATTGTCCTGTGTTGTATGAATTCATATTCATGGCAGAGAGAAAAAGGATTTGTTAAAACTTATTGTAAGTTCAGGAGTGTATTTTGGTAATGAATCTCTCTTAGAATTATGCTTGGTTTACTTTATATGATCAATACATTGCCAAGCCTTGTGTGTAATAATTTGTCAGTCTCCTCCATTATTTGTTAAGTATTTCTTCAGCACATTATATCTCTTTTACATAAGCTCTGCAATGATATGGCACTGCGTAATAAATTAATGTAGGAATATATCACATGCTGCATGAGAGTTATGGAATTAAATGTGATTATTTTATACAATTTTCCAGATGGATTGCAACGACACAGTTCCAGCCAACAGATGCCCGTAGAGCATTTCCATGTTTTGATGAGCCAGCTCTAAAAGCAAGGTTTAAGATCAGCATTGCCCACCCCTCAAACATGACTTCTATATCGAACATGCCCCAGCAGGGTAAATCTGAACCAGTGTGAGTTGCAAGAACCATCTCCAAACTATTCTCTGTTATTCTCAAATGGCAGATACATCATTCACTGTTATTCATGTGATACATTGAGAATAATTCAGCCAATCATGATAATGGGTAGAAATGTAGTAATTAGAAAATCGTGATGAAAGGCAACTCTTGGTACAAATAGATAAAGATGGAAGGTCTGTTGAGTTGAATATTAGACATGTGGGCTCAGAAAATGATCAACAAATGCACTTTATTATACAACACATGTAACACATATACAAAAATCTGCTACGTGTTTCGGCATCCAGGTGCCATTTTCAGGGAGTTATTATGACAAACGTGTACAATCTCCTACGTGTTTTGGCATCCAGGTGTCATTTTCAGGGAGTTATTATGACAAACGTGTACAAGCTATCTCATAATTGTAAACTGTTATAGTAACTCCCTGGATGCCAAAACATTTAGGAAATTTTTTATATGTGTTACGTGTTTTGTATTACAATGTGCATTTGTTGGAAAATGTACTAATTATAGGAACACGTAGAGTGTGAGTCACATAAAACACAGAAAAAGATGTTTGTTCCTTGTTTCAAGATTTATTTACTTTGAGAGGTTGCAAGGACTCAGTAATAGAGTGGACTAGCTCTGAATAGACTTCAAAATTCCAAGATTTTATGTTGATGGTTGTGGGTCTCCAGATTCCATAACAGGCAGCTTCTTGATCTGTGATTACTTTGAACTATTCAAGATTGTGTAGTAAGAAATTAGTGAGTGATTTGGTCTAGCCTGTTTGCTAAGCATTATAAAGTCCACAATGCTAATTTGTTACAGGAAGGACCTGCCTGGCTACATGTGGGACCATTATGGACAGTCTGTGCCAATGTCAACATATCTTGTGGCGTTTATTGTGTCAGACTTTGATCATATATCAGAAGGGAACTTTTCGGTATGGGCACGTCATGAGGCAATCAAACAGGCTGAGTACAGTTTGAGCATAGGTCCCAAGATCCTTCATTATTATGAGAAGTATTTTGGGATACCATTCCCTCTGCCCAAGATAGATATGGTTGCTCTTCCAGATTTTGCAGCAGGAGCTATGGAAAACTGGGGGCTTATAACATACAGGTGAGTGAATATAAATTTGTTTATAAGCAAGAAGGAAAAGGGCAGTGTTTACTATCTAGGTTTATTCTATGTAATTGTATGTAACCAACTGGCCTTGGCAAAATTTTCCTATTGCACACCATGACAGCATGTGGTAGTTGAATTTGTTACCCCTCATTTTAACTGAGTTGTTGGAAGGGACTGAATGGTCATGGTTGGCCCCTGGAGTGGGTCTGGATACTTTGGAGAATGAATAAGTCTCCCCCCTCCTCACTCCTGGGAATCAAAATATCATTCATTATTTGTCCAGCCCATCGCTTAGTCATGGCATTGACTACTCTATTCTGGCTGCATACTCACTGGCTTTTATGTCAATGAAATTAAAATTTTTTTGAGAAAATTATTAAATGTGTATTCTCATACATCTAAACAGTGTAGCACATATCTCTGATTTAAGGTTGACTTCCTTATCTAATAGTCCATTTTGTTTATCTCTGCAGTGCTGTGTCTGTCCTGTCAGCATTCATATGGCACAATATTTAATCCCCATGCATACCAGTACCATGTATGTGTTGATTCACTTGCTTAAGTATGTTTTTAAAAAAACTAAATTCATCAGTTACTAAGTACTGTGTACCTACTCCCAGAACTTACCATGTATCTTACTGATGTCTGTGTTATGATTACATATAAAAAAAAGGTAAAGTGTTCCCATTATGGGCCTGGTGTGGCCCAGATGGTGGGTAGAGGTATAGCTCTACTCTTCCATGGCCACGGCACTAGAAGGTGGTGAGTGGTCAGCAGCAAGCCCTGGCCGCACTTTACCCCCAGGAAAGACCTGGTACCCTTTGTACAGGAGGCTGGATGGGCTCCATGGCCGGAAAATCTCGTCCCCACCGGGATTCGATCCCGGACTGTCCAGCCCGTAGTCAGTCATTATACTGACTGAGCTACCTGGCCTGCGTTGTGATTACGTATATTAAGAGAAAAAAGAAAGAAAACAGTTCATTCTTTTAAACTGATACATTGTATGATTACAAAATTATTCATTGTATGTAATCAGAAATTATGGTTCCTTGTATTTCATTAAATATTCACTGTGTTAAAACTTGCTTGAATTAGAAGTTGTAGGAATTAATGAGATTTGTACCAAATACAAATATTTTAAATAAGGAGCTGTTTCTTAGAAAGTGAAAGAAGTGTGCTTTGATCTTTGTGTAAAGTAGTGTGATATTAGGCCAGTAACTAAATAACTCGGTGAAAAAGAGTTTGTCTTGAGAAGCTGATTGTTTCACGTATAATAAGTCACGTATAATAAGGAAATCCTCTACAATTAATAGAATCAAACAGATTAGTACTGTGATCACAAGAGCCTGCCAGTCATTTTCATCCTGAACCAAATAAATTCCTCTACACTCTTCCACTCTTTTCCTTTAAAGATTAATAGGGACTGATATGTTGTCCTGAAACATTGGAGCGGAACTGCCATTCTGTGTTGAATAGAATCCCAAAAGAGTGCAGCTCTCAATAATGTAGGAATTCTTGATAAGTAGTTATACAAAATTTGATGGTAGTTGTAAAATATTAAAAAGGACAGCAGTATAATTCTCTTGCTTAAATTTTTGGGGATTTCTTGACCAGCTGAGGAACTATTAGCTTCCCAAGAAGAAACCTGCAGCATAGAGTTAGTTTGCTGTATAATTGCCATATATTGTAATTGTACAATCAGAAGCTGCTACTTGCTACTGTATGTGGTGAAGGTAGGGTAAAGTGCACCCTTTTACAGGCACTGAGGCTCTGTACAGGCTGTATGGCCCACAGGGGGAGTAGAGGTCTAGCTCTACTCTTTCTTGACCATGACACTAGAAGGGGGTGGGGGGTCATTCTCGCGCCCCGGCCGCTGTTTACCCCTGGGAAAGACCCAATACCTATGTACAGGAGCTGGGTGGGCCCCAGGGCCAGTCTGGACGGGTGTGGAAAATCTCGCCCCCACTGGAATTCGATCCCCGGACTCCATCCCGTAGCCAGTCGCTGTACCGACTGACCTACCTGGCCCACATTTTATGTGTAAACTACATAATAAATGATGCTGTGGAATACTCATTATCAGTGCACAGTAAGTTGTATACATACATCATGGGCACTGACTTATTGTCATTTCTTTTTCCATGACCTCACCCCTTCAATTAGGAGAGCTGGGATAGAGTAGTCAGTATTGTGATTGGGCTGTGGACTGGATGATCTGGGTTTTGATTCTAGGCAGGGGAAAGATGTTTTTCTCTTCTCCAAAATGTCATCATCTGGTCTGGGTCTTACTCACCCTCCTAGTCAGTGTGCAGTAGGGACTTATTTCTTAACAGTCAAGTGTCCATTGATTGAAGCTGACCACTCACCATCACTTTGTGCTGATGTTGAAGTGAGTGGAGCTGTAGTTCTATATGCCTCCATGATGTGAACAGAGACAAGTTTTCCTTTTACCTTTATACATAAATTAACTTCAGTAAAAAAGTGAATTCAATTTTGTGACAGCACCAAACATGCCATGCTGTTGTCAGAATATTTAGAATGCTCCAGCACATAGCAATGTCATATTTACAGTCAGGGTTAAAAAACATAAGAAACTCTAATAGAAAATCCTGAAGCACTACCAATTTGACATTATTTTGTGCAGGGAGACAGCAATGCTGTACAAACAAGGTGTGTCAACCAACAACAACAAGCAGAGTGTAGCTACAGTTGTGTCACATGAGCTGGCTCACCAGTGGTTTGGTAACTTGGTCACACCCAGCTGGTGGACTGATCTCTGGCTTAATGAAGGATTTGCAAGCTACGTTGAGTACTTGGGTGTTAATGCCGTAAGTGTTCTTGGGTGTCAAAGCAGCAAGTTTGCTTGGGTGTCAATGCAGGAAGTTTTGTTGGGTGTGAATGCAGCAAGTGTTCTTGGGTTAAAATGCAGCTAATGTTCTTGGGCATCAATGCAGCAAGTTCTTTTGGGTGTCAGTGCAGTTTAAGTGTCCTTGAGTGTGAATAGAGTATATGTTCTTGGATGTGAATGGTGCAAGTTTTCTGTGTGTCAATGCAGCAAGTGTTTTCACCACATTTTCTCTACAGAAAATCTCTCAACCGCAGCACACCCAAATGCAGTGAAACACTCCTGTGGGTTTTGAGTTTGAAATGCTGGTGACTAGGGGGTATTTGTACACCATGTCACATCTCAAAATTTAGAAACGTTAAAACACTCATGTCTGTTACTCCTATTCACATTTTGAATTTCTTAAAAATTTAATGTACTGAACTGACAAACTGGGTGAGAATGATTATGCCCACCTCTCCTCCTTTCTGCAATAATTGTGCTCAAAAATTACCCTGTTATGTATTAGAGTAACTGTGCATGACCTATGAAGTATAATTTTTTTTATAGGTGGAGCCATCATGGAAAATACTGGAGCAGTTTGTAATCTTTGACCTTCAGAATGTGTTTGCTTTGGATGCTCTTGAGTCTTCACATCCAATCTCAATTGAAGTTGGCCATCCTGATGAGATTAATGAAATATTTGACAGGATCTCTTATGGAAAAGGTATTTGAAAAATGGCAGATCATCCTGGAATAAACATAGGTACTCTGCAAGAACACGTATTTAGAAAATATAAGAGAACCATTAAATTTTATTTTAGATAATAGTACATAATCATGATCTGAGCTTAATACACATATTACCTCATAATCTGTCTATTAAAATTTGTCATCAGAACATTAGAAGTTTAAGAATGAATGAATGAAATTTTGTGTCACTGGCATTTTGACCCACCTCATATCTTGTGTCAAACTGAAAAGCACCTACATCATGATGAGCTAGTCTCATCACATATTGACATTTACACACTAGTGGCTTACTACTGCAGGAAAACAAAACCCAAAGTAGTGTCTGCATGTTTATTCATAATAGCATAACACTGACTACTTTAAATATTGACAATTATTGCTTAGAAAAAGGCACTGCAGTGTGTACTATTCATCTTAATTCTGTCTGTGATAAACTGTATATATTAGCTATTTACAGATCTTCTCTGTGTAATTTAAACACTTTCCTAACTAATTTTGATTTGGTTTTGCCCAAGTTTTTTAATCTCAAGTTTAATATTTTTGTACGTGGAGACATTAATATTAATTACCTTGTGGAGAGAATGAATGAATAAAAACATTTAACTTGACAGTATTGTACTCTCTTTTAATCTCAGTAGCATCATCAATTTTCATACCAGATTAGGACCAAATTATTTTCAAGTATTGACATTATTTTTATAGATAATTCATATTTAAACAAATTTGATATTATCCCTTTAATAAACAACCTTTTTGATCATGATGCCCAAATCTTAACAATACATTTTGTTGAAGAACATAACAAAGACCAATGTATGTATTTTAAAAGAAATATAAATCAGTATACTATAGCTGACTTCCAACTCAAACTCAGCTATGAGACCAGGGATTCTGTTTTTGAATGAAATGATGCCAATATAATTTTTAATTCCTTTTTAATATATATTATGGCATTATTACTCCAGTTTCCCTCTGATTAAAGCTAATAAAATGTCAAATTACAACACTTGGATTACATCTGGTATATGAACTTCATGAAAACATAAAAGAGAACTCTATATTGAATTTAGAAACAATGAAATTCCTCCTTTAAGAAAATATTATAAAGATTATTGTCAAATCCTATTGAGGGTTTTAAAAGAAGCAAAAAGAATGGAATATAATGAAAATGTTTTAAATTCAAATAATGTGATGAGAAACACTTGGACATTAATAAATAAATAATTAGGCATGTATAATAAAAATCATGGAATACAATCCGTAAATACCGATGGTAGGAGCACTGCAAATCAACAAACTATCGCTGATGCCTTTAATAAGCATTTTACATCTATCCCCAATATGATTAATAGGAACATTACAGCAAATTACTGTCTTACTAAAACCTATGCCAATAATCAGAATACACTTTCCTGTTATTTGAAACATGCATTCCAAAATTCATTCCCCAGTATTAAATGTAATTATACTACCACTAAAAAATTGAAAATATAATAATGTCTTTTAAATTGTCAAATTATTTTGGTTATGATGAAGTTCCTACAGAGATATTAAATATATGTTCCCGTTTCTTTGTAGCTCCCTGCTAAATTATATATGTAACAGGGCTCTTTTTTTGGAGTTTTCCCCGATAGGTTAAAGTATGCAATTGTAAGACCTCTATTTAAGAAAGGTAATAATAATGACATATCCAACTATGGGCCAATTTCAATTTAAACCTCCTTTTCAACAATTTTTGAAAAAGTAGTCGTCTGACCATAATATTTTAAGTAATGAACGGTATGGCTGTAGCATCAAACTGAAAATTGATAATGCTACATATCAGTTAACAAATAAAATCCTACATGCTTTGAATAATAAATTATTAATAGGTGGGATTCTTTGCAACTTTGAAAAGGCATTTGCCTGTGTTTTCTAAACTATAATTCTATGGCATAACTGGTAACCATTACAAATTTTTCAAATCCCATCTGACCAACAGATATCAAAGAACATTACTGTATAATGAGATCAAAAATGTTACAACATCAACATGGTGTCCGCCAGGGTTCAGTTTTGGGACCTTTGCTTTCCTCATTTTTGTTAGTGACTTAACTAAGTTTGTAAGAGATAAATGAGTTCCTATTCTATGGGCAGATGACACTAGCATCTTATTGTCCCCTTCAAATCCTACTGACTTAATAACAATATCAACACTGTTTTTAAAATTTTTAGTGATTGGTGTAAGCAAAACTTACTTTCCTTAAATTTTACCAATCCCTAATTTACTAATTTGACAACTAAAAATAATAACCAAATTGAAATAACTATAATAATAATAATAATAATAATAATAATAATAAATCTATTCCTAATATTATTTGTAGAAAATTTCTTGGTTTATGCTGTTGATTGTTCACTAACATGGTTAAACCATGCTGATTTGCTAACAAAAAATTAAGCATGTCATGTTACTTAATTCGAAATATTAAACCATATTTGTCTATTTCTACTCTGAAGATCACTTATCATTCCATTTTTCACTCAGTTATGTCTTACTGCATAATATTCTGGGGAAACTCTTAACATAGTTCTGTAATTTTTAAAATGCAGAAAAGGATAAAGGGATAACAATAATACCAGACCAAAAAATGATTTGCACTTGCCTCAGGTACTCTAGCCATGTATTAGAAGGGAGTTTGTTATTCAGGTATAAAAATCTTTAACGTTTTTCCCAAGGCAATTAAGGATATTGCCAGCAAGTGTAATAAGTTTAAAACTGCTCCAAAACACTTTCTTCATACACACTCGTTTTATAGTGTAAATGAATTTTTTAACAAACTGTAATATTTCAATTTTATTGTGTGTATATTATCCTGTCCTCTTATATTGTACAATTATATTAGATTTCTCTGTACTTATTCATTATCTATTGTTCTTTTACTTCATTAATTTGTAAATTTTATATCACAGTTTTTATGTATTTATTTAGCTTGTATGTTTGCATATTATACTTCAATTTATTTCGATGTTGTATTTGTAATTTTGTAATTATTGTAGTTACTTATTTTAATTGGAAATTCTGTTCTAAATTTGTACTATTTTATGTTAATTATTCTTGACTGTCTACCTTAGGACTGGCTGTTCTGTTACATGAGCAGACTTAATTATTTTTTTGACTGTTCCTATATAAATTGGATGAACTCCTGTATATGGACTTTTTGGAATACTGTTAAAGTTGAAGTTAAACAAATTTTAAAACTCATTTTCCTGATTAATTCTTGACATACCTTTATATAATGCGAAACAGTGGGAAAATCTAAGATAGTGTATACACGCGTAAGTAGTTTTAGGTTATTTAAGATGTGAAGTACATGATGTGTTTTTTTTAACATACCCTGTCTAAGACTGATTACTTCTAGGTGCTTCAATTATTCGTATGATGGATCACTTTCTCACAACTGAAGTGTTTACAAAAGGAATCACCAAGTATCTTAATGGCAGGTAAATTAAAAGAACTTTAAAATTCCACCAGATGTTTTTCTTCGCAGCATTATATTGCGTCTTCTTTCTCTGTTCTGTAAGAAGTAATTACCCATTTTCATAGCAGCATAATCACAAAGCCGAACAGAAGGACAAAATTTCCTGGGATTTTATAGTAGGCAAGTCAAACAAATGGCATTTAAATGGACAGTGTGTTTGATTGCATCTTTCGTAATATTATGGTGAGGTGGGGTAGCTCAGTTGGTACAGTCACTTTGCTACATACTGGACGTACAAGAAAATGTGGTGCAATTGCTAACAAGGGCAAGAGATTTGTCTCTTCTTCAAACAATTTAGAGCAATTCTGGGTCCCACAAAGCCCACTGCTCATTGGACAGTGGACGGTCTTTCCTTGGGGGTAAAGCAGCTGACCATTCACTACCATCTAGTGCTGAGGGCAAAAATGAGTGTAACTAAACCTCTACTCCCCCTGTATGCCGTTATGGCCAGCAGAGGGACTACTGTGCCATTAATTTTACTGTCATGAGAAAACAGAATATCAAAGTTTAATGCATATTGCAATGTTTGTGACCATTTTTAAACAAAACCATCTTATTAGCTTTATCATGTCTGTCTGTCTGTCTCTCTCTCTCTCTGTCTGTCTGCCTGCCTGCCTGTCTGTCTGTGTCTGTCTGTCTGTCTGTCTGTCTGTCTGTCTGATTGTATGTATGTATGTCTGTCTGTCCATATGCATGAAACATCTTGGCTCCCACTGGACAGACTTTCTTGAAAAATGGTATTTCAGTATTTTTTGAAAATCTGTCAAGAAATTTCAAGTTTCGTTGAAATCTGACAAGAATAATGGGCACTTTGCATTAAGGCCTGTGTATATTGATGATGATAGTTCACTCAGGTCTTCTTAGAATGAGAAGTATTTCGGATAAAAGCTGCAAAGAAAATCAAAACACATATATTATACTCAAAAACATTTTTCCACAAATCATACCATTTATGAGATAATGTGGAAAAATATGATAGACCCAGATAGGCCACAGATAAAAATATAATACGGTGCATGCACTGTTCATGCTGGATACCTGAAGTTGCAGGCACACACTGAGAATACATATATTGCTTATTGCTCTTCCACAGAAACAATGGTTATGTGAACATGACTCAATGTCACATTATATGTACATTAGCCTGTCTTGTTATTCATTACATTGGAATTATTTGGTTATTGTACTATATCTGAGGAGTGTTTAATGTAAATAGCAAACTGAAGATTAAAGTAGAGCAATTCTAGCACAGTGGGTGGGAATTTAAATACAGAAAGTTTTAAAAACCTAAGCAATTAACTAACCCACTGCATACTGCTGACATGATTATCATTACCATTTGCATAAATTTTAGTAAATGTTAATGTAGGCATGTTCTGAAGCTCAGTTGTTACTGTATGTACTGTCAGGTTTAACAATAAGAACCACAACATTTTTGTACACAATGTATTTATGTGTTCTATATGAGTTCTAAAATAAACATCAATCATTTCACTATACGACATCAACTGTTTGTGCTTTGTAATGCAAAGACGTTGAATGTTTGTATATAAAATGGATTAAGTTTGTTCTTCACAGGTTTAAAAATCAGTCAGTCATTGTGAAATATTATCACAGGTTTATTTTTGTTGTTGCTATAAACACTATACTGGTCTTACCATTTTAAACTATTGTAATATTTTTCTGGAAATTCTAGGATACAAATATGAAGACTCCAACAGGATAATTCATTTGACACTAAACCAGAATATAATTCAGATACATTAGCCAATTTCTTGTCTGCTCTATTGAATATAATTAACAAATGGATAATTTCAGTATGTATTCAAGGAGCTGCTAGTTCTTCTCTATGTCCAGCACTTAAGGTGGTCACATAATGTGGTCATTTTGCTTACAATGGCATTTCTGAAATGTAACAAACTGTTTATCTTTTCCAGAAAATACCAGAGCGCCACACAGAATGACTTATGGGAGGCACTGACTTTACAAGCTCATGCTGATAATGTTTTAGACGAAAGTATATCAGTGAAAGAAATTATGGATACATGGACACTTCAAACAGGTTTTCCTGTGATTACGGTGACAAGGGATTACACTACAGGCGATGTGCACCTTAAGCAGGTAACCTCAAATTTTGAATCATTTATGTCATGGACTTATCCATCATCTTAGCAGTAGGAAATTTACTGAAACTAAAGTAAGATATTTTTAGACAGTGGGCAAATTCCTTGAATTAAATGATTCCCAATGCCATATACCATAATCAGAATCTTACCTTATAGTTCTCGTATCTAATGTAATTTAATTTTGTTTTTTAGTTATATGAAGACTGTAAGTTTAGTACAAAATGTTTGAAATTCAATGGATCATACATTTATAATAAATATTTTATGTTTCTTTAATCGTAAATTTTGACGCACCATGATCACACGTGGTGAAGGCGTAGAGTTTGATTTTCTAGTGCATTTCATTTACACACATGTTGAGGGATGATACTACCATATAAAATATTTTGTTTTAAACATTTTGGGATCATAATTTGGCCACAGATTCTGTCTTTAAGTGTTTATCTAATTTTAAGACACGAAATGGAAATTGTGCATAGTTAGTAGGAAAACAAATACTAAATTTTCTGTAAAATATACAGTACGTACTAACCCATTGCCTACTATTTTTGAAAGCATCATCTACCATTTGATATCATGTAAACTTAAATATATAATTACTGCAGGAACGTTTCCTTCTGCGCCGCAAACCTGAAAATGGCACTTTAACAGCAGCACAGATACGCACAACCACACCCGCACCAGGAGTTGAAGGGTCAAATTTATGGTGGGTCCCTATTACGTACACGTCTCTTGAAAATCCAGACTTCAACAACACACGGCCATCTTTCTGGTTGAAAGCAACTCCAGCACTCACCTTGCCTCATTTGTCTGCATCTGCAGACCACTGGGTCATCTTTAACATCCAGGAAACAGGTTGCTTATTTTTAATTACTTTCCACCTCAGATGATACAAAGCTATATAGTTCAAACAGTATTATTACATAGTACAACAAATGGTCAGTATGTCAAGCAGCAACACTGAATTATAGACTATTTCACATGCTAGCGCTGTGACAGTGAAATCCATACATTTCATAGAACCTAAACTAATTTATTTTCTGTAAATTTGTAAGAAGTTCCTCTGATATGTTACCAAAAGTGTAGTAAGTTTGTTGTCACCTGTAAAAAAGTTTCCTTGTCCATACAGTGAATGCTTATAAAGGAAGTGAATGTACACATACACTTATTTTTGACCTGGGCATTCAATGGAAGAAAGTGGTTGTCTTTTTGCTTTGGCTGCAGTATCCATTAAATAGGAGGCTGAGTGGGCCCCAGAGTCGGTCTGGGCTCTCCTCCATCTCTTTTCTTCTTATTTTGAGGTGGGGGGGGGGGGGGGA
>Ga0123354_10007719_pt1 | contig 16264 bp, 8 predicted proteins | sample TergutLab28metaG_2_FD_97872 | JGI IMG/M metagenome (GOLD analysis project Ga0123354, IMG submission 97872) | Labiotermes labralis P4 segment gut microbial communities from Petit-Saut dam, French Guiana - Lab288 P4 | ecosystem: Host-associated > Arthropoda: Insects > Digestive system > Gut ...
CGAACAGTAACCTTCACAGTGCTCGCACCCTACAACGCAGCGCCCCACAACCGCTACCAACCACATCCAGCAGAACCAGCGCAGCACACCACATGCAGTAATACGTCTTGTTCTCCTGAAGATTGGCATAATGATGCCCGAAACATGTTGAGAAATTGTTAAAAATAAACATCTAACTGTTGCATCTTGTTGGTTTTCCCTCTCACTCCACAATTTGCTCACGATGCACGGTCACAGAAACCTAAAGCTTAAGAAAAGTGACTAAGCTCTGGGAGTTATCGATAATGAGTAGAGATCGTATCCCATAGGAATCTTTGGAGTTCTACTGAGAGAACGCCTGCGATATTTAGTTAATTCCTCCTCACACTTTGGTTCTTTCTTGGAGGATTATATTCTATAACTCTTTCAGAAGCCGTGATTCATCCATTTTTAGTAAATGTTCTCTCCACCATTTCCTGTAGCTATCAATATTGGCAATTATGGGAGTGACGTTTAGTTATTTTCTAATACCTTCGTTGCGAAAGCAGTCCAGACTTGTACAGCCTTTGACTGCTCATAAATAAACCATTTCTGTGGCTGTTAGTGAACTATAATCTTTTCGGTTCAGTGTCCACGTTTCACTACCGTACAGTCAGGTGGGCACAGCCATCACCCTATAAAATATGATTCGTGTTTAATTTCTGGCTTTCATTTCCAAGTTTCTTTTTATGTGCACATATGTGAACTAATCAAATTTCATCGCAGCATCTTTATTTGTGTCGTATCGACATAAAATCCTTCCGATCGCACTATGGCCCTGGGGTCGGCTCAGCCTCTAACAGAAATGAGTACCAGGAGCATTTCCTGGGGGTAAAAAGCGGCCGGTGCGTACGGCTGACAACCTCACCACCATCCTGTGCCGTTGTCACGAAATCTGGGAATCTTAACTTCCTGGAACCCTCTGGGCCACTCCAGGCCTGTAACGGGACTGCTTTACCTTTACGTGGTGTCGTAACGTATGTGAAATGTGATGCTTACTCAAACGGTTCGTTGTCAGTTACAATTTTTGTTCGGATGGGGAATTTTCCTCTGAACGCCAGTCTTCTTCTTATTAATATGTATCTTAAAACTGTAATTTTTATCAATATGTGCGAGTTTACACACTGGTGTTTGGAGATTATGTTCAGATTTTTGAAGAATTATTTTTTCGTCAGCAAAAAGAGTGTACTGATGAAGTATCAGTCAGTTGTGTCACGGGATATGCCTTAGTTTTCCCTGTTCCAACATGTCGTCAACACAGATATTAAAAAGGGTAGACAATAAAGGACACCCTTGTCTCGCACCTTGGTTTATGATAGGGACACCCTTGCTAGACAGAACGAGGATGATAGGTGAGACGAAGAATGATATTCTGGTCCTTCAGATTGCAGGTTGTGCTGAGGGGCTGGTAACTCTCCCACGTCAACAAACTATTTACTCATACACTTCCCAACAGCAATAAGGCAGACAGATTTCAATAAAGAACATTTTGCTACGAAACAGAACGAAGTTATATTCAATCAACCGTACATCCTAAAACTGTCACACTTTCGAGATACGTTCTAATAACATAATCTTACATAAAACTAATTCAAAAAGATAAGTTTTAAAAGACGGCAGTCAGATCCTAAAGGTAAAGGTAAAGCAATCCCAATACAAGCCTGGACAGGCCCTGAGGTTTCCAGAAAGTTTCAAGACAATCGCCACATGAAGGTGGTGAGGTCGTCAGCCCTACGCACCGGCCGTCTTTACCCCCAGGAAATGCTCCTGGTACTCATTTCTGTTAGAGGCTGAGTCAACCCCAGGGCCATAGTGCGGCCGGAAGGATTATGTCAATGAAAAATTCCAATGACACTATCGGGAATCGAACCCGTGACTTTCCGAATTGTGGCTCAGTGTCTCAACCAACTGCGCCACCACGTACCCCAGTCAGATCTTAAGAACAGGCAAAATTCTAATGCATAGACAGACTTAGCTCTCAAAGATCGTTCTGAATATTCAAGCTGCAATCCATTTGAGAATGTAAAATATAACGAATGTACATTTCTTATTTCAAATGAATTACTATGTTCTGTATACAACTTACAAACATTAGATATTTATGTTTAAATTCCATCTCATGTCCAAAATTCATTTCACCTAATTGATTTGTGTTCTGTTCAGAGTGATTCAAACAGTACAACGGTACAACAGCACAATTTACAACATCCCTAGTCCACGAACTGTCACAGACGACTATTACAGTATTAGCATGTATAACATATATATGCATAATGACGTCACATAAAGTAAATTCGAATTGCAAAGTGGATATTACATGGGTCCAGTGGTGATAAAACGAAGTTAACAACAGTGCAACTAGCGCCGCTACAAACGAATACAATTTTACATAAATTACTCTTATTCCTTTTGCTTCGCTATTATGCACAATACATCTCACTTAGATTGGAGGCAGGCATGGATGGAATGCCGCTAATCCATACTATTTCCTATGAAGTGGATTTGTTCTGATAAAGGCAAGATTGGACTCCTCCACAGAACAAACGTTGTTGGGTAAATTGGATTCATTCTGACACAGGCACGAATGGAATATTCCATACGTCATATTATTTCAGATCATTTGAGTATATTTTGATACATGTATGAATAAACTGTTCCCAAAACAGACTAAGAAGACGAATGTACTTTGTTGTCAATCTATAATTGATCCCATGAAATACGTGTATAATCAGTGTCACACATTACGCCTACATTTGACAGCAGAATTACACAGGATATGGAGGGTGACAATCATGACTAAGCTCAAAGCGTCCTCTGCTTCTTCTCCTAACTTTACAAGCGTTCGAACAACTTGTAATTTTGTAATCCACTTTCAGTCACCAACAGAACAGAGCGAGAGATTTGATGCTCTCACAGAGGTGCTGATGGAATTTCAAGTCTTCTACGATGTCAGCCGTGACAAGTGATAAAGTCGTCGATGTTTCGGTGCTGTGTATTCCCTTCATATTCTCGACTGCTTCACCCTTAAGATGGAGGTAATAAGCTCTAACGAAACGTCGGGAAATAATTTACCATTCGACACGGCGTAACATCCAAGAAGACTTGGCTGTTCATTATAACCGAGTCTTCTGTAACATACAAGAAAAGCGACCCATTGCTACACACATCAGCAACAATAATAATTCATTTAATAACGTGCTAGTTTAACCCTTATCCTGCTAACGTGGAGAATATGGTGAGCTCCTAATAATGCCAGCAAATGGTACATGGGATTTAATTCGGCGTTCAAAAGGCTAACAGCACAGGGCGAATTACAAAACTGGCACAAGACATAAGTAACTAACAGAAACCCATAGACAAAACACACTTAAAAGGTTTAGATTATTACAAGATTACAGGTTTAGACAGAATAACTCAAAGAGCCGGTCACAGCATTAGTGTCAAAAGCATAGGAAATTCATTTCAAATTGTGTTGCTTAGTTCAAACCACAGGTTACATGCAATGACAGCAGCTTAAGATTTGCTTAAAAATTCTGAATTACACGACGATGACGACGACGACGACGACGATGATGATAATAATAATAATAATGGTCTTACACAAAATAAACTGTAAAAAAAAAAACCTACTCACAGAAAGGCGGAAGTTCACAATGAAGATTATGTAGTCCGCTTGCTTCTTCAAGAGTGACACATATAGCTCAGACTGTACTCCACAAATGTTAGGACCTACTGCGTGAATCTGATGGGTCCTTATTGCATAATACATAATATGACTGACTGTGACTTACAGGACCATGTTACTTGTTTTATTATTATTATTAGAATTATTACTATTAATATGTTAATAAAAGAGAATTTAATTATTATTATTATCATCATCGTCACCATACTGAGGGTCAGCAGTTATTTATTTTAGGGAATCTCCCCTCTGAAACCAAATGCGTTTAAAAAGAGGGTTAGGAAAGTGATTAATTTGGTGAACTGAAGGAAATGTGTGTTGAAAATTATTTAAAAAGTGTAGTGAATTGAATTGAATTGAAGTGAAGTGAAGTGTAATGCAGGGATGGGGGTAAATCGGGGCGTAACGTGAAGGTTATTTACGGTTGGTGAAGTGAAGTGAATTGAAGTGAAGGTCCTGTTAAAATTGGTGTGCTATACCTGTGGAGTAACAATGTTAGAAACTAGGTACAGTAATTTCACCCCTTGTGTTGCTTTTCCTATGTGCAGTGCTGCTAACTGTAGTTGGTCTTTTGTGTACTGTGCTATTATCTTATAATTTTGTCACCTCATGTGTATTGTTTTACTTGTGTGTATTGCTGTCTTACATACTTTAGTTGCCAGACTGCTGACCATAAGTCAGTATCCGGAAGGACCTGTGACCAGTCACCTCGCCACAGATTTTTCTTGGTTTCCTTGCGTCTATAAGCGAATGCTGAGATGGTTCCCAAGATTCCAAGTTGCTACTGCATGCTTCTCGTGTAGCCCTCCCGACTTAAATTTCTTAGATCCTTATTTCATATTTATGTACATGCATAATAACCACTGCCACCGGGTGACAGCCTATTTGCAGTTAAATATATTATTATTATTAATTATATTTTATTTTCTTTACGTTGCACTGTACATTTCGTAGAGTCATTTAATTAGCACACCAACTAATGTACATACATAAAAATTTTTTACATTAAAACATTAAAAATCGCTCAAACATGTTTCGATCCTAAGATCATCTTCAGGGAGCTACACTGTTCCTTGCTAAAGTCACATTTTTCTAAACACTCACTGATTAATTTCCTTATATTAACTCAGTACTGTGGCAGCACGTCTGTAATATAATAGATTTATTAACTAGATTGTTAAACCAATATAGTGAGATTAGATTGTCAACACAATATAGTAAAATTTGAATTTTGTACACAAATAATTAGGCTATTTGGATTGCAGCAAGGTTCATGCTTACAGTATTGTGTACGTCATACGCTGCTGAGAATGCGTCTGAATATGTGTGTCGTGTGTTACGCATTATTATTATTATTATTGTGCTTATGTTTTGTGTTTTCCTTTTATCCAATGTACGTATGTGCTCTTTTTGTTACAGGCCACCAGGCTGTTCACGTAGGAGTAAATAAAATAGACCTGAAATGAACTGCAATATGTCACAAAAGTACAAACTGCAGGTAAAATCATTTTAAGAAATGAGTGTTATTCCTACGAAGACTCTGTTTACGTCTAAATACGGTCTTCTCATTGAAATGTAAGACATAATATGTGACAATATGCCGATAAAATGTTCAAGTTTTTGCAATGTTATTGGTTGTGACGATAAGTACAGGGTCACTTGTGTACCGCTTGCTCCCCGTTATATCAAGTTCGCGGTTCAATATCATTCAATCTTAGACTGCGCTAAGGACGGTATCACTAAATAAGATAAAAATAGTTTTGCGTATATGTGGATTGTATCCCTGAAGAAGCCCCTTCTTCTGGCTGGCGATAACATACGTCTGTGTCCATTCAGTAATGCTGCCAAGAACAAGAGGCTATGTAAAGCCACTGTTTTAAAACAAAATCTCCAGACTCTCGTTCAGCTGAAGATCAGTGGCGGATCTTACTCGCTTTCGAGTGTGTTCTGATTCAAATTCCGGCCATATTAACAGTTATCATGGGGAAATTTTGTTTCTGAAGTTCAGTTCATCTACATTAATGTTGGATTACAGTCTCTCTGTCTTCCCTGTCCTATCTAAAATCGTAAAGAATTAAATGTAATTTTATCTGCAAGTACGAGTATAGAACTTGAAAACTCAAACTGACACAACACGGGGAAGGTAAAGTTTCACCCTAGAACAGGCCATGGGGGCCCAGAGGGAGAGTAGAGGTAAAACTCTACTCTTTCTTTAGCCTTGACGATAGATCGGGGTGCGTGATCAACGCCACGCCCCGGACGCTTTACCCCGGGAAAGAGACCCTGCACCCACTACATAGGAGGCTGTGTGGGCACTAGGGCTGATCTGCATGTGTGCTGAAAATTTCGCCTATATGGAATGTAACCAGAGCTACAAATTTTCACTTTACATCAAACATGGTCGAGGGGGGGGGGGGAAATTCAGTTGAGATTGGCTGGACACGTAGCACGTAATTTTGCTACGGCATATACGTAGAAAATGTTATGATCTGGAAATCCAAAGGGAAATGACCATTTAGGAACCTAGATACATTGCAGAATAATAACGAAATTGCTGTTAAACAAATGTGATATCAGAATGTGGACTGTATTCGTCTAGCAGCTGTGAAGGCTGTCTTGACCCTTTACGTTGCACCAGAGGCTCCAAATCTCTGGGCGAGTCTGACGGTTATTAGACTCCGCATAAGAAATTTATTCCGTGGATGTAGTGTTAGAGATCTGCTAGTAATACCACGTGTAATGAATTATTTCGACAATACACAAAATAGTGTCAAAGGTTAGATAATATACCGGGCTGAATGACACACATAGAGGGCACTGATTCTGGACACGTCAGCTACTCTTTGCTGTGAAAGGCACTGTAGCATCACTATAACTAACTTAAGACCCACTGGCCATGCAATCATTCTATCTCGCTTCTAAAATATTACTACAGATACGAAACATAATGTAACTGAAAGTGAATTCCTAACACTATGAACAAAAATTACTGGACTCTCGACGAGGCAAACGCGTGTGAAACTGGACCTTACAGTACGAGTAGTATATAAAACTTATTTAAATTTGTTTCGATTTGATAAGCTCTGAAGTAAAAGCATTTTGGCCCCATTTCATTTACTTCTCGAACATCAAAATCCAATTCCTTGCTCTTTGTAGAAAACGGAGAAAATATTTGATAGTGAAAGCCAACCCCCCCCCCCCCAAAAAAAATAAAAGGGGAGGGGGAATTAGAATCTGGTAAGTATGCGAGTCTATAAATAAATGTAGAGAAAACAAGGTGGTTCGGAGTTGTGTCATCCCCGTTGTGTGTTTAAACTCTATAGTGAGGTAAATTCAGTCAAAGACACAACTATAAATATATGGCTAAATGATGGTGTTTATTGGCAATGGAAAAAACTATATGTTTCGGCCTATAGCGGCCATCTTCAGGTTTTGACAACTTTCTTGCTAAAAACAAGAAAGTTGTCAAAACCTGATGATGGCCGCTATAAGCCGAAACATGTAGTTTTTCCATTGCTAATAAACGCCATCATTTAACCATATATTTATAGTTGTGTTTTTGACTGAATTTACCTCACCATATAAATCAAAGTGGTGTTCATTATTGTCACCAGAATTCACGGCTCAATTAAATGCAACACTTAAAACATACAAAATAAGTGCTGGGAAAACAAGGGGAAGTGGGCCACCTACTAACCATATGTAACCATTCAAATACAAACTAAACAGTTCCACACAGCAGCGTTTTTCTTCAGCGGGTAGACAGTCTTCCACTTAGTTAATAAATCCCGCTTCTTGGTAAATCTCGGAAGTTCACTACCACGTCGCAAGAGCCCGCTACTCGTCCTTATTCTAAGCCAGATAAATAAACATTATCAGCCTCTTTCTTCAAGAACAAATTTAAATTACCCATCCTAACATCTACGCTTCCACCTTCAAAGTATCTCTTCTCTATGCGTCTTTGGACCAACACTTCATGGTACTGCAAACCATAACACATAAATATTTAGGATGAAATAGCCTTTAGACCTTGTGTATCGTCTACTATTAAAAAAAATTAATCTTTTGGAAAAGAGACGCGTAATTTTGTATTTTTGGAACACTAAAGTAGACGACGCCAAAAGTTCTAAATGTACCAGCCTACCTTCTTCAGAGCCCTAAAGAAGTGAATAAAGAAGTAGTCGAACCCGGTTATAACGATATCGGTTTATATGACACCCCGTCTATAACACCAGATATTCTGTGGTACCAATCAGCTTCTCACTGTTAACCATAACATTTTAATCCTTGGTCACAACACTCGTTTATGACGACACAAAATATTCAGTCCCTTTCAAGACGTTATTGCCGAGTTCGACTACACTTGAAGATCCAAGGCTCAGCCTTGAACTTACATCAATGCGACTGTAAGAATCTCAAATGTCGTAAACAAATAATTAGGTAAAATGATTAAAAACAATGAAATTATTACCGCAATAAATAAATTACACACGTGTTCCTGTTCTAACCGATACATAAGAGTAATATATAAAAATTATACTTCGATGAAACCACTACCAGACAAAATTCCGGAGAATTTTTCTGCCATACACCTCAGAAAAGTGTATCCCCCAGCACAGTATAAGATTTAACACCCAAAAATAGAAAAATCTATAAGCATAACTGTACACGCATCTTCGTATTGACATAAAACTTGGTTTCCTCGCCCTAAGGGAAAAACGCATAGTGTTTGAGAAGACAGTGCTCGTGAAGATAGTGTCTGAACAGACATTGCTCGTGAAGATAGTGTCTGAACAGACATTGCTCGTGAAGATAGTGTCTGAACAGACATTGCTCGTGAAGATAGTGTCTGAACAGACATTGCTCGTGAAGATAGTGTCTGAACAGACAGTGCTCGTGAATATAGTGTCTGAACAGACAGTGCTCGTGAAGATAGTGTCTGAACAGACATTATTCGTGAAGATAGTGTCTGAATAGACAGTATTCGTGAAGATAGTGTCTGAATAGACAGTATTCGTGAAGATAGTGTCCGAACAGACATTATTCGTGAAGATAGTATCTGAATAGACAGTATTCGTGAAGATGGTCATTATATCTGCTATCCAAGGGGCAGGAGGTAATTGAAGGCTTGAAAAAATAATTTGCTTTACAGGAGTTCCATAGTTCGTAATCATCGCAGTATAATATTGAGGTGATCAAATAATGGGCGGAGTGTGCAGTACGCACAGAATGGATGTGAAATGCTGAATCCATCTTGACTAAAAATAAGGTCAACTGGCGGACGTTTTGAAAACGGTTGTGGAGATCTGAACTCCGTAAAGATTTATGAGTCTTCTGATCAGCTTATTCAGGTTCACTTTTCAAGAAACAGTCTGGCCCATGCAGTTGACAACGAATAGAACCACTATAGTCTCTACTCTACGGATTGCTTTCCCCAGCCTATTTTTCCAACCTCATATCAGACATACACTGCGTCTAGAACCGGCCTGCTAAACCTTGTATGCGGTGACGACAACGTCCGAAACATTTGGTCTGCATGTAGGCCAGAATAATTTCAACACACAGAATAAACAGCTCAAAAGTTTCCAAAATTGCTTCGGCCGACTTTGTCGCGTAAAAGTTTAAAAAAACATTTCTCGTTTCAAATGTCTCCGCGGGTGAAATAACGCCTTGTCGCGGGCATCATTTGGTCCGCGAGCTACTGGCTGAGGGACCCTGGGATAGTAGCACCAATACACCAACCAAAGTATTATGTAGAAGCGTTAAACCAAAGTCTTGGCCACCCCCGGATTAAGAATCTCGTGGGGTTTCAAACGTATGGCCACAACACGTGAGGCTGGTAGGCATTGTGATGAAAATGAGGCAGCGGGTGGCGGTCACACCAGGCTATTAGGAGTGTGAAAGAACAGCGGGTGTTTTAGATATGCAAATATTTAGAATGTCTAAATGGCTATAATAGAGCAACACGATTCAAATCGAACTTCACCCTATTTATGCTTAACACATTCGGTACTCACACTAGTGTCATTGAACAAGCTGGCTCATGCTGTGTTCCTAACTTGCAATCAGCAGATGCCAGTTTAAATTTTCATCGGGAAAAGACTATCCTTACCAAACGTTTAGGTTGTTTTCCTCAGTCCGTCCAGGCATGTACTGGGACAGTAACTTCAACCAGGCCATAACAGATGCCTTCGGAATCCTCTTTAATTGACCATTCATTACTCATTCCACAACACGAAATACGATCCCGGATAAAAATTGGTCTATATCTTTCCAAACAGCGCTGTTTAGAATACATTATACTGTGTAATTCGAATGCCATATTTGCCTTTCCTGCTGTTGTCAAAATGTTCTTCAAATTTCGTATTTGTAAGTATCACACACACACACACACGTGTCTTTTAATAATGCAACTGCGGAAGATAGGTTCAATACTATCTACAATACCTCACGTTACTACGTTAAATTTCAAATTATTAGAAGAGAGAATGGACGAAGAGTTATACAGCAAAGACGGGAGAGAAAACGCACTGCCCATGCAGCCAAGACAGCTACAGATATCGCCGGAGCAACATTCAAACTTGATGCCTTCGTGAGAGACCGCGTTTCTGCGAAATTCGTTGAGCTTGAAGTTGGTTCCTTCAAATGTCAACAGCTATTGGCAGTTTTCTTGGGCAAGGCATCGCCGTTATTTTTAAACATTTTTAAACATACTAGTAAATAAAGGAAATGTAAATTAAATCTAAACACAACTTTATCTGTAGGTAATCACCAGCAAAATATTTCAGCTACAAAAGCCATATTCAGCCTAAGCACATATTTATAGTAGGAAATACATATTGCAATGCCATGCATGTTACGGGCGAGATCTCGTCTTACATCAATATGAAGGTATTGTAAGATGTAATATATATATTCAAAATGGGGTTTGAAAATGTTATAAAATTTGTAATGGAAACTTCAAAATTTTGTAAATATTATAAAATGAAAGTGATCTAGTGGGATGTTGAGATGTAGGCTAGCGGAAGAACTAGAAGTAGTGGGCAGCGCGAGTATATTTCTCATCGCAGAGATGTTAATAATGTATTCTGTAATAACATAATATTTGTCAATACTGTAAGGACTTTAAAAGGTATGTTGTTATAACCGGAGTAAATGTATATCTTAATGATGGTACTTACGTTGTCAATGATGTAAAAGTATATATATATATATATATATATTTCGAAATGGATGCACAAGTCACACTTAATTTCCAGTGAGTTATTTAAATACCGTTACCTTACAACTTCTCAGTATGACTCCACGTGACGTATGGTACTGCTTGATGTATGTGTGAGAGTTGACCGTTCGTACCGTACGGTGTACTGTACATTACAGATAACGCTGCCCACTGCTGTGCGCTGTTGTTGTTACGATGTGAGCAATGTGAACACTGTAAGCCAACTGAAGGGAGGAAGGCATAATTTGGGATCGGTGGAGGTAGGGGAGTGGGGAAGTAGTGAATGGGAATGTAGAATATGTAAGGCATTAATTAGAAGGTAAGATTAAAGGGGTTTTTTTAAGGATAGTGTCAAAAACTATTCTGTGAAAAATGGTATGTTTGTCGTTTAATCGGTCGTCAATTCAGACTTCTTTATGTATATAAAATCTTCCCATAGTGTTGAGATGCATATATTTATATATACAGGGTGATTCAAAAAGATGGACTCAATTGCCTCAACACACTCCAGACAGTTGCGGTATTCCAAGTTCTCTGCCCACTCTACGGGTTGACTTGCGTGGGCTACGCTCAAAACTCTCTTGAATTCGTCTCGCGTTCTCCACTGATACACGTGGTCGGCCGGAGCTTTTGCCTTTACACAGACAGCCTATTTGTTCAAATTGGTGATTCCAACGACAAATGCTCTTCCTCGTTGGAGGCTGAATGTTGAAACGAAGACGAAACGCGCGCTGCACAGCAGTCGCCGACTCAGTTTTAATGAACTCACGAACGCAAAAAATCTTGTGCTGCATAGTAGCCATTTTGTTCTCAACTGGCACTGCTACACGGCTGTGCGCTAGACGAGCGCTCTAGCGGTGGTATTTGAAAATTTAGGATCTCCTCTTTCAAATATTATGTAGGTCATTCACATATCATGTACAGTTCAGAAAATATAAAAGTACGAAATTGAGTCCATCTTTTTAAATCGCGCTGTATTTCCTGATACGAATATGTGCTCAGTCTGAAGATGACTTTTATAGCCGAAACATGATACGGATGATTACTTATAGATAAAGTTGTGTTTAGACTTGATTTACATTTGTTTTATCCATCAGGTACTGGTAAATTGTACAGTATATTCTTTTTCTAAATAGTATTCCAGGATACAATAGTTACAAAGTAGTTGCATGCACATGGTGGTTTAGGTTATACAGAATGTGCAGACTTTGCTTACTCTATTCCATGTTAGGTAGAAGCAATTGCGATGCGGCATCTGTCGAACCAAAAAAGGGAAAAATGTCACAAGGGTGCTAGGGCTAAGAAGCCTCACCCCAATGCTGTAAAAAACATATGCGGCAGATTAAAAAATAATCAGAAAATCTGTTTATTGCACTAATTGGTTTCGTTTAGTTTGGTATAAAATGTTGCCCCTGCAAACGAGCAGCTAATAAGCGAATGAAAGGTGATTAAAATATAAAAGAAATTCCGCGTTTTATGTTACACCTGCGAGAAATGCCACAACCTGTCTGTCTCTTCCATCTTTGTGGCGTTCTGGTATTCGACATTGTACAGAGGGCCAAGAATCTGACTTGTTTCCATTTCAATTTTGGGCAACAGTAATTTAGGTCAAAACGCCGATAAATCGCATCAATAATAAAACACATATTTATGATTATATCTGAGTTACTTCCAGCTCTCAAAATCCACGCTCTACGACCTTTAACAGTTTTTTTTGAAAAAGTGCAGCATGTCCGACATTACCACAAAATATAGGCTAAATACAAGGCTTGTAGCGAGTGACCTGATGATTTGCGCGTCAAGAGGATAAGAACAGTGAGTGAGTGAGTGAGTGAGTGAGCAAGTGAGTGGGTGACCAATTGGTGTGAGTGGGCGAATGAGTGGACGAGCAGGCGAACTGTGTGAGAGTGTGACTGTATGAGTCAGTAAATAATGTTTAACCCTTTGACGCCTAACGACCCATATAGGGGTCGTACCGCACCGCTAACCTCTAAATGTTGCCCTCTAAACGTTGCATTTTATATATTTATTCAACAAATATAGGTACTGAATATTTTAAACATGGTATATACTCTCCGTTTTTTTTCTCTTCAAAATGCCTTTTGTTTCATAATTGTAACATATTTGGTTCTTGTATTATTCACATTTTATATACAGGGTGTGCTAAAATTAAAAAATAATTCCGGCACCAAAAGGTTAAAGCGCATTAGCTTCCAGGGTTACTGAATCACGGATGTCAGAAATCGCCCTGTTCTCTGCAGCTGTGTTATCGTTCCTTACAGTCGCATTCACTGAAGAACGGACGGGCGCACCGACCGCACTCCAGCGTCTCAGCTGAAGGTTCAGCACTGCTAAAATTATTAAGCAGAATCAAGGGCAAAGTAAAATTCAAATATATGGTTACTCCTTTGTTAAAAAGTTACATGACAACTAGAGTGACGTAATCATCTGTTCTGAGCAGTTCAAGATTTCGTTTCCATGCTGGTAGGTAAAGTAGCTGTTTCATTTAGGGCAGCTATCGACTGGTTTTCTTGCACCAAACTGTTCCAACTCCGAAGTCAAAAGCTTAAACTGTAGCATTTAGTGTTTTTTTCACAGCAATACAAAAAACAAAAGAAAAATCAAGATCGTTTCGGACGTTTTCTCCTAGGAAAATTAGATAAAATCATGTATCATTAAAAAACAGCATACATATTTTAGTGTCCCTAGCACCACGTCCTGACAGTGTAGGCCTATAATGACGTAGACAAATTCCACGTATTCTTAAGTTCGGAATGAGATGAGAATAAGTTGACTGCTTCATTTTGCGGTCAGCATTATCGTCTACAGGAGACAATTAACATCTGCATTGCTAATTGGTAAGATTTAGAATGCTTCTTAGTGTGGTAATCCACAAGTTCTGTTAGAAATAAGAACTCGACCAGTCAAGCCATAGCCAGCCATTTTATTGAGTTTATTTCGTGAGAAACCAACTGTTTGCTGCAGATGCTAATGAAGTATTTAGCATGTAGAATAACCGTTTGATGGCATTCTGAACCAGTCTAAAGTTTAAGCATATGGAGAATTCTACAGGACACGACAGTTTGTTATTTCATATCAGTATTTCGGCGTTGAAAATAGATTAAAAACACACTGCAAGATTTGAAATGTGGTGCTGGAGAAGGATGGATATTAGCTGAACTGATCGTTTGACAAATGAAGAAGTATTACAGAGAGTCAAGGAAGAGAGAAACAAACTACATAAAGTGAAACGAAAGAAGTCTAATTGTATTGGTCACACCTTGCGTCTTTCGAAAAGACGCAAACGCAAGGTGTGACCAATATTATTATCCTTATAAAACACGTTAGTGAAGGAAACATAAAAGGAAAGAGAATACGAGAAAAAAGACGTAAGCAGCTACCGTATGACTCAGTAAAAAAGACAAGGTACTGGAATTTTAAAGACAAAGCACTAGATCGCATTCGGTGGAGAACCCGCTTTGGAAGAATTTATGGACGTGTCGCGAGTAAAAATAAGCTAAAGAATAAGCTATACGTCAATTTCGAAGTTCGTGATTATTACACGAAACAACGAAATTTCCAGTCTTTCCTCTTCGCCAGAGACTCAAATGTGGCAACTTCCCGCGTCAATATTTTCGGCCAGTGAACTAAATCTGATCGACCAGACACCACAGATGGTGCTGTTCCTCTTACAGCTAGCAAGAAGTCTCTTGACAAAGAAACTCCATTTCGAACCGAGGTCACTGTGCGTACTTCTCTATTGGAAATCCAACTATTCGTTGTCCTTCTATCCATTACTGTTTCATGAACAATACCTTATCCGTCCACGAAGTTGTCATTAACACCTGAAATATGTGTAATAAGCATATGATTGCTGTATGTGTATTAACGAGCGTAAGTGATTCATATTCTTCTTACCGGCACGCAAGACAGGAGTAAATACCAGAGATGGAAAATAACGCCAATACAAAATGTAATTCCTGAACTTCTTACAGCTTTTGTGTTTTATACTCGGTATTAGTTATCACGCCGTCACTCTGTAAATTACAGGAGTAAACCGTGTTCCATTACGCCAGCTTTGTCAAAATTTCCTTCTTCCTACATTGGCTACGACGTGCAATCAATTTATCGAGCACCACAGTTCCTAAAAAGCACGTCAGGTTCCAGCGAATGATCCCTTGCCTTACTTTGTGGCTGTTTCTCCGTTAATGCAAATTAACTTAAGAGAACAACACGTGTACACAAACTACAAAGTTGTAGCGCTCTAATATAGTCTTGTAACGAAATACAGGCACCAACTTGTAATGGTAGAATGAAGAAATTTTAAACAAAAATATATCATCGCCGACACAGCCATATGTAGCTATGTTTTCGTAGTCTTCCATTTTTAAGCTACCAGATTCCAGTCTACAATAAATTTCCGACTTCCACTGGGCAAGCGGTAACAACTTCTGCTTCGTTTGCGGAAGGTATCCTCCATACATGAAATTCCGATGCCGGCTATCCTGACTGAAGTGTCGAGTAATGTCTCAAAGTACATGAAACAAACTCCTGGATATTTTCCACAATTAGGCCACGACCCCTTCCTTCCATATTCTTTCCAATTACTCTTTCACTAATAACTCCAAAATTCAACGCCATATAGCCTTAGACAATTAGAGTGCCATGACACAACCCACAAATAAGTAATATTGCATTCATTGTTCCGCGCATCATTATAATTGTTCCAAAATAATTACCAACAAGATGACACTTATGGACTATCCTTTACTTCAGGGGTAGTCGTCCTTCACTCTACATGTTTCGAGCTTCAGGGTGCTCATCATTAGGAGTTTCACTTTTTTACTGTACAGGCAGCCTCTGGCATACTGTAATGGTACGAGAACGGGTGGTATACAGCAAAAGATTACACAGTATGCCAGAGGCTGCTTGTATAGTAAAAAAGTGAACTCCTGATGATGATCTCCCTGAAGCTCGAAACATGTAGAGTGAAGGACGACTACCCCTGAAATAAAGGATAGTCCATAAGTGTCATCTTGTTGGTAATTATTTTGGAATAAGTAATATTGCTTATTTCGATTAGTAAATAAATCTTGAAAATACCAAAATTTTCAGGCATTTGGTACATCTTGGAAGTCAGTTCGGTTCATCGAGATCCCGTACCTACCCAGAACAACAAAACATGTACAGACGATGACAAAATTCTACTTCGAACAGTACTTGGTAATTCCTGTCCAAGTGAGCCATAGTGCGCGTTTCTTCAACCGGTGTGGTAACTATGGTTTGCTGCTGCTGCTGCTGCTACTACTACTATCAGCTGTAGCATTACAGTAGTAGTAGTA
>Ga0123354_10007721_pt1 | contig 16262 bp, 5 predicted proteins | sample TergutLab28metaG_2_FD_97872 | JGI IMG/M metagenome (GOLD analysis project Ga0123354, IMG submission 97872) | Labiotermes labralis P4 segment gut microbial communities from Petit-Saut dam, French Guiana - Lab288 P4 | ecosystem: Host-associated > Arthropoda: Insects > Digestive system > Gut ...
GGGGGGGGAAGGCGTGCGGTGCGTACGGCTGACAACCTTACAACCTTCATGTGCCGACTGTCTTGAAATCTGAGAGCTTCAGCCCCCTGGAACCCTTTGGGCCTGAATAGGCCTGAACGGAGTTTGCTTTACCTTAACCTCCCTTCTACGAACCTGTGCTTTTCAGGAGACTCAGATCTAACTACACGTATCTCAAAAACAGCTTTATGCTATATTTTTTGAATGTAAAGAAACGGACAGTTGTCAGTGCTTTGAAATACCACGCCGTTTAAACGTATGCTGGAATGAGGTGTGGCTCTGATCATTAGTATCCTCAATATAAAATGTAGTTGAGTTATCAGTTGCACGCTTCGATCCCTTCATTTTCCGGGAAGGAACTCCAGTACTGTTAGATAGAGACTGGATTGGCCCCAAAGCTGGTGTGGGTGTTGTGAAGATAAAATTGCTGGGCCTACCGGGAATCGAGCCCAGATTCCCAGGCCGTCCAGTCTGTAATCGAGTTGCTATACTGTTGAACTCGGGTGTTTGTAGGTAACGTAACATGTGCGTTTCAAAATTCTGTTACAATGGTTATTATCCGAAGTATAACGTTAAACGAATTTGTCTCTTGCCAATGTAAGTCTACTGATAAGTAACTCTCAGTGTAATATGTATGTAATATAGTGTGACCAATACTTAGTGATTCTGGTAACAGTTTCTGCAAGGGACAAATGAATTATGCAAGCTACGAAAAACGCGTTTGAAAAGTTTTCATATAAAACTGGTTTACACGTTTCTACCCTTTTTAGTGTGGGTGCGTCTGAATGATTTTTAATAGGTCGGGTGTGTCTGACTTAAGAGCTCACACATGAGAACGAACAGCGAGCACTTTGTAACGTGAAGTCAGACGTCTCACGTCTACCACTGTTGGCAGACTGGCAGAGCCAAAGCTTGCCTTGTATTGGGAGATCTGAAATCGATACCTACAACATTGTTTGAACCATAAACTGCGATATTACGAGACATTTTCCTGCTGTGGGTTCAGTCTTAAGTGTGCTATGCTCGAACATGTCGGACTCGACAGTAAAATTTCATTCTTACATCCTTTATGGTGTTCGTAGACTCATTGCCGCATTTACAAGAGTCCGGTCCGAGTTCCTGTGTAAGATTTTGTAACTTCCGCACCACTCGTTTTCCTCGTGAGGAGTTGCTATCCCCCTCGCCCGGCGTCCGACCTGCAACACGACCATCGCTGCCGGCTGTCTGCATTGCTTACTGACTACATTCGCATCTACCTTTCATGTCTAGGACAGTCTCCTCAATCCGCAATGCTTTCGGGCGAAAAAGGACCAACTTAATATGGCAAGGATGTTTGAAGAAACAGATTTATATATGATATAAATCGATGCCGGTATCATTGGTACATGCAAACTTTACAAACTCCGTGTTTCGGGGTTTTTTTTTTTGAAAAGTTAATGGTTAATTGGTATGTTTAAGTATACAACTGATTTTGTGGAAATAAGAAATGTAGAGCGTGTCACTGGGGAATGTACAAAGTTTATTTTTCATTTTATCATATTACCAGTCATGGTGATGAACGGATGGAACTTACGAAACGTCGAGTATCGTGGTTAAGATAAGCTTTTTGTTCGTAAGCGGCCGGGGCGTGGCGTTGACCACCCACCCACCCCCATCCAGAGCCCTCTTGGCCTCGTGTCCTGTTGTGGGTTGAACAAAACCTTTTTTCCACGTCGTGAAGTAGACCAACCGTCTGGAAAGCTTTCCCATGCTTTTCGACTGGCCTGACAGACAATCGCTCTCCTCTCACTCTGAATGCATCACCGTCTGCGCAGATGAAGCAACGTCGTCAAAGAACTTAAACAGTCGTCTGACAAGTTAGCTGACCTGCCTTCTGCTTCCAGAATAATTCAGTGTTGTCTTTTTCTCCAAGAGAATGGGGCATTGCATATTGCAATAACGAAGCGCCTGCAGCCACTCGTTTAGACCTCACGCCACACAGAGGTGTCGGAGAATTTGCCGCAATGTCAGTGTTCACACAAGTACACCACAACTGAAAATCGCCCCATGCAGGAGAATTGATAGAAGTCACTTATGTTTTTGGCATTAATGCATCTCTTGATTTGCGGATTCTCTAATGAGATGAATTTACTAGGGAGGCTAGGAAATGTCTGTTTTTGCATACGCCGTCCACTGTTAAAATGTGCTTGGTTCTGACTGATGATTACTCGTATATGTAGTTCTATGTAGCAGCTGGATTTTGAACATCGTATATTTAAGCCTCTTTAGGCGTTGGACTTTGTTCATCGTGTACACGTAGTTAGGACTACATAGCTGCTGGACTTCGTCCGTCGTGTACGAGTATTGAGGACTGTATAGTTGCTGGACTTTTTCCATCGTATATTAGGACTGTTTAGCTGTGTGGCGTTGTCCGTCGTATATTTAAGACTATTTAACTGCTGAACTTTGTCCTACGTATATTATGGACCACTTAGCTTCTGTGAATTTGCCATCATATATTTAGGACAATTTGGCTGCCGAACTTTATCTTATATTTAGGAATATTGCTGCTGGACTTTGTCCATCGTATATTTAGGACTGTTCAGCTGCTGGTCGTTGCCCATCGTATATTTAAGACTATTGAGCTGCTGAACTTTGTCCTACTTATATTTAAGACCGTTTAGCTGTTGGAAAATTTTCATCCTATATTTACGACCATTTCGCCGCTGAACTTTGCCTATCGTATTTTAGGACTATTTGGCTGCTGAGGTTTGTCCATCGTATGTTCATGGTTTATCCGTCGTGTAGGGTTCCAACAGTAGAAAAGGGTAGACATCGTTTCGGAAGCAGATCCAGTGTACGAAACGTTCTGTTTTTTTTTTAATATTCTTGGAATGACAGGCGACGAAGCCCAGCAGCCAGGAACTAATTAATAGTCCATTTTCTATCAACCAAGTGATACACGTACGAACTCACTAACCCCTAGTCCGAATTGTGACATCTACTTATCGATCAAGCTGTCCACCGATGCATTTACGCATTCAACCACCACCAAAGAGTCGAACCTAGCCAGTCGCTCACCCAGCACACTGGTTTTCAACCCGGATTCCAAACTTCAGACACCCCAACCTGCCATCTTCACAGTTCACAAGGCAACTTCGTATGGGATCGGTCAGTAATTAAGGGCAGTTTACTTGGAGAACAAAGTACCTTTTCGGCTGTATCTCGGTTTCCATTCAAGGGATTTTCCTGAAACTCCATACCTAACGCTTTACACACATGCTTTACAAATTGCATAAGTTTGGTTTCGATCCGCTAATAATCACGCCCACTTTGCTTGGAAAAGTAAGTACGTTATCGGCTGTACTTCTACCATTGGAAGGATTTCACTGAAACTTCCTGTCTCGCACTTTTCAAGATTGGTTACGATGGATCAAAAGCTAAGCTCATTTTATTTTAAAAAAAGTAACTTGTCAGCTGTGTCGTAGTATAGCTCGCACGCTTTCCACATGTGCTACAAACGCTGAAGTTTTCGTTGCGGTCGGACCATAAGTAAGGGAACTTTACTTGTTTAAGAATTTGCCTGTTCGTCTGTATCTGAGCTACCATTCAAAGGATTTTCCTGAAACTTCGTACCTCGCACTTCCCACGCATGCGCTACAAGTAGCATAACATTAGTTTGTATCGGTCGAGAAATAAGAGTACTTTATTTGAGAACAAAATATCTTTTCTTCTGTGTCTCGACTTCCATTGGGGGAATTTTACTGAACCTTAATACCTCCCACTTTCCACGCATGCGCTACAAGCGATGTGAGGTTGGTTACGATCGGTGAGTAATGAATGGCACTTTACACGGAGCACAATGTACCTTTTCATCTGTAACTCCGTTTACGTTTGAGGGATTTTCGTGAGAATAAATATCTCGCACTTTCCAGGCATGCGATACAAACGTTATAAGTGTGGTTGCGATCGGTAAGTTATTAAGGGCACATTGTTTGGAAAATGAAGTATCTTTTCGACTGTACGTCGACTTCCATTGGAGGGATTTTCCTGAAACGTCATACCTCGCACTTTCCACGCACGCACTACGAGCATTGGGAGTGTTGTTGTGATGAGCTAGTAATTAGGGGCACTTTGCTTGAGTAACAAAGTGCTTTTTTAGCTGTATCTCTGCGTTCATTCGAGGAATTTTCCTGAATCTTCAATCCTCGCACTCACCATTCATGCACTAAGAGCGATGTAAGTTTGGTCGCGAATGAGCGTAATTAAGGGCACCTTACTTGGGAATGAAAATCGCTTTCCGTGTGTATCTCGTCTTACATTTGAGGGATTTTCCTGAAGCTTCATACCTCGCATCTTGCATGCATGCATGCATGCATGCACTAAAAACGATGTAATTTTTATAGCGATAGGGTAATAATGACACTGCTTGGAGAAAAATGTGCCTTTTCCTGTATATCTCTGTTTTCTTTCGAGGGATTTCCGTGGAACTACAGACCTAGCACTATCCCATTACGGGCTACAAACCATATGAATTTGGTTGAGATCAATCAGTAATTATTGACTATCTGTTTGGCTCTGTTGTATGCTTTTAGGTTGCATCCTGTTTTACAGTCCGTATTTTCATATATGACTTCCTTTCGTTCCATCATACCATAGGCGCTGTCAAACGATTGGGGTTTCTTGTATTGGAGAAGAGTAACAAGAATGGCGTAAACCCTAATTATTTATGCGCACATCTTGAAGTCTTTGCTGTTTCATTATACAAGCTTCAAACTTCACAGGAATTTTAGAGAGCAATATGGGACCTGCCAGTTGTAAATTTCAAGTGGCGACATGTGATAGAAAAATTATCTTATTTGGTATTCGATAAATGCAATTCAAATTTTGTTACTTTTTTTCCCACCCAAGGTTGTTATTTCTATTACGTAGAAATTGGTCGCGACTCCTCAAGTAAACGAAGAGTCTAGTGACATTGATGAGGACAGATTAATTTGCAGTGTCATCGAGTGATTCTTGAATTGCCAGCTGTCATGGACTAATGAAATACCGATGATACTTTGAATCTGTCGTTGAATCAGGAGCGTTTTTATGCGAAGCAGCTGCTTCCTTGTTTATTCAGTTCCCATTGAAAGTAATGATATTACCTTTGTTAACGTATTTCAGATAACGAAATTAATTCCGAGGCTTTGCTGCGTCTCCGAAGTTTAATTACGGAAGACCCTCCGCGAAACAGGTTCGGTTAGGTTAGGTCATAAATCGTACAGCCGAAACAGTATTGTGCCACTGACTGGTAAGAGTTTCAAGTCTCCTTGTGTTATGTGAGTTTTCCTTTAGTAAGTTGTTTTTGATCTAGAAAAAACTTAATACGTGGACATTTCTTCTCTGTGTTGCGCTTGTTTGCCGTTCTAACGAAAAATTCCGTATAAATGCAGCATTCTGTATTAATATTTAATTAAGAAGCGTTACAAGTAGTGCCGTAAGATGGCATCAGGGTGTCTAGTGGCCGTATTGATTGGTTCGGGAAGCGTTGCCCTAGACGGTGATTGGTTGATGTGCGCGTGACGTAGAGTGTTTTGTTGGTATTGATTGTCTCAGCTGCTGCGCATTGTTGGGTAGTTAAATCACGTGACTTCCTTTCCTTTCCTTTACTAGAGTGACCTTCGTGGGCATCCAAACGCATGCGCCATGACGTCATTCGATTTCCCAAAATTTTCCTGGCCGAGTCGGACATATTGGGGGAACAAAATTGTGCAAGGTTGAACAGCAGGATGTCGAGTTTCCAGGGAGGCTTGGATTCACGGTGCGGTGTAATAACTGGACTGTGATAACTATATTTGGGAATAACAAATCGTAGTATTGTAACGCACATAAGGTAAGATCCACAAATGTTCGCATGTCATGTAGAGTGTGACGTCACGAGTGTGTAGGCATATTGTGAGACGGGGCTGCATCTTGCAGGCGCTATTGTGCATCTTCAGTGATTTCAGCCTGTCGCAGTGTTAAGGTAAAACAGGTTTGATACCATAATATACAGTTGTATTGCTTCCCACGCATTTGAACTAAATGTAAGTACATGAAGCCCTGTAGTGGTTAAATTCTTTGATTTTTTTTTTCCACCATCTTGAACTTGCTGAGGGGAGGTGGATGCAGTCTGTGTCGTTAGAATTTGTTTAATACGTTGTCTACCCAGAATTTTTAACACACAAATGTGATCAGATGGTATGGAATGTTCGATAAACGACGGGGTAACACGACTGTGTTCCACACCAATAAAAATGAGCCATTGAAGATGTATGATGATGGAGACACTAGATTTCTGAACACTGATATAAAACAGTTAAGGGCTTATATACTACAATAAAAAACTTAATGCTTGTTTCTGACATTAATTTTAAGCCACGTTAAAGTCTCATTGTTTTTTACCCCCCAATTAGTAATCTGTAAAAGCAGAGGGATTTCATCACCAGACTGAAATGCTGAAAAGAAATGTAGTTTGTCACATCACATTTGTGTGACAATGAAAGCAGCGGAATGTTTTGTTATGCCACATGACATAAGGCGAGATGAGAAAAGTTGGATTCGTCGTGTCAGGCCATATATCTGAGTGCGAAAAGGTATGGGCTCGCTGTTCTTGATCGAGCAGTGTGTCCGAATAGTCCTACCCACCGATCACTAACGTGAATTACGGGGTGGCCGTTCATATGTTTTTTTATCGGAAGTTAGTTGCCTTTATTATCATTGTTTGCGAAGTGCATTGTGCAGTCAGAAGGGGTTTAAGTAGACCACTATCTATCGGTCACATCAGTTAAAAGTAAAACCGTTGCGGGCGGCAGGAATGTAGGTTGCGACCCGTTTCCCGTCACTTGTACGATCTCCTGTCATGCCACATTCTTTACCTTGAACATGAAACTCCAGGATCATTACCCTTATGTGATATACTTCACATTTACTTCCTTAAGTACTGTTCAGTTTTCGTTACAATGTAATTCCGAGGGCGAGAAGCAGATATGTAAAACAAATGAGGAACAATTATTGCAGGTCTTAAATGTGATACAAAGATTACGGCATTGCATGAAGTGTATAGGAGGAAGCAGCGGAATGAAATGGCGTGAAGCACAGCGTCAAGAGTTGAGCTTTAGGAATTTGTTGTTAGTGTAATCAAGTCAGGGAATGTGAGGTGGCAGCAAGTGAGAAATCCATTCAGCATGTGCTGCGGAAAGTCTCTGGGAAGAGCCGCTTGCGAATGTTAGAGGTATTTATGGGAAGGTATTGTTAAAACGGACCAGCGAGTGTGCAGTTTTGAATTTAACTGCGTCAAGATTAATACCAGTGATAGGGCTTAGGACGAGACAGGACGAGCAATACTGTTAGAAATCACCTGTATGTCTGCGACACACTGCTTTGCGTCAGTGCTTGTATGTTTGTAAAGACAGGTAGGTAGATAGATATATAGGGTAGGATAGGTAGGTAGGTAGATATGTATGTGTTCGTGCTTCTTATGTACTACACACATGCGCAATATAGCGTAGCCGTCCGCTGAAAAGCACACACACACCTGTATCTCTCCATGCATATATCTGAATATCTGTTTGTCTGTTTATCTGTGTATCTAATTTATTTAATCTTATACAGTCTGTTCAATCGATATAATCTATATATTTATCTATATACCTGTGCACATACACACACACACACATATATATATATGTGTGTGTGTGTGTGAGTGTGTTTTTTATGCAGCGCTTTTCAGCATTTGTTTGACTTTTCGTTTTACCTTGACGGTTGAAACATTCATTGTCGGCAGGTGAGGTATCTTCAGCATGTTTCCCCCTAAACAAGAACTATTTATCTGTACTCATACTAGCAGGAAAAACTCTGTGGGTGGGAGCTGTACTTAAAATGTCACGTTACAACCATGTCCTTTATGTTTCTGTTTTCCCTTCAGTGAATCTTGGGTTTACGGAGTCAAGGTAGGTAAATCAGTTACTAGATTTCTTCCCTTGATAGACAACTGGACATTTTGTGAGTTTTCTGATAACTAATTTTTTTATTTCGTACTTGTAGTTTACAGTTATTGATGTTTAATGTGATGCCGATGATGGTGCATTTGTGTTAATACCTTATACAAATGTTAATGTTTATGATGTAAGTGTATAAGATTAGACTTACTGCTAATAAATGCGTGTCTGTTTGCTGATTATTGCTTGTATTGTACAGTGACACAGAGAAGGCGCCAATCCGTGAAACAGGCGAGGTTTGGAGCCACTGCTGCATAAAATCGGACCTGTGTCTGACTGTATGTGTGTGTGTGTTTTGCTTGCAGATTTTAACATGTCATCCGTGAAGGTTGCCGTACGGGTGCGACCCTTTAACAATCGTGAGATCTCGAGGGAATGCAAGTGCATCATCGAGATGGGAGGCAGTACAACCTGTGAGTACTGATTGCTGTTGTTTTCCTTATTAAAAGAGGAACATGAAACGACTGATACCGAGTGTGTTTGTGTGGTTTTAACTTCGCGGACTTGCATCCGGGGAAGTGCCTCTGTTCGAAACTGGGCCGGCTATTCTGACTAAGATTTTTCGTGGCTTAGTTCTGTATCTCCATGAAACTTCCGATCGTCACCTTTCAAATTCTTTCCATTGCATCATTCACAGATTCCTACTACAGATGCTGTTGTCTGAGGTACTGTCTGCGTCGTCAAATAAACTACAAACTATGGAATCGGTTTGGTTCCATTTAACATGACAATAAATTGTTTGAGACCTGAAATCTGTTTACGAAATTATACTGTGAAACCCTTAAAGGCATTAGTGTATATCAGTAAGAGGTAGAGTGTCAATTCGGACCGCTCTTTTTCCTTGAAATATGGGACTTTCGGTTCAAGAAATAGAGACAGACTGTACAGAAAGTAAAATGTGTGCCATAAATTATGATTTTTTTTCTGTAAGGTCGGCTACAATCGAATAGTCGCATTGGAATATCAATTTTTCATGTCCAGTATTCCGTAGTTAATTAATGTGGAGATGATGTGGCGTGAGCTCCTGTTACATTTCAGTTGGTAACACACTTTTTGAGGCCTCTATACAGAACTGAAAATACATTGCGTTTTTGAGTTCTGTGAAGGAATGGGCTTTCTTTTAGGCCGCGCTAGATAAAGAGGCGTTTAATTTGGGAGTTTATTGCCCATAATTCTGAGGTGTGTCATCCCCGTTGTGTATAGAAAAGACTAATGGTGAGGTAAATATCAGTCATGAAACCACAACTGTGGTAGTGTGGATTTATGATGGCATTTAATAGCAAAAAATAACTACATGTTTCGGCCAATAGCGGCCATCTTCAGGCTATTACAATTTTGCTCAAAGAGTATCATATATATGCCTATATTGCGAGGTGATGCTGAGCAATATAGGCATATGTGTGTGTATATATATATATATATGATACTCTTTGAGCAAAATTGTAATAACCTGAAGATGGCCGCTATTGGCCGAAGCATGTAGTTATTTTTTGCTATTAAATGCCATCATAAATCCATACTACCATAGTTGTGGTTTCATGACTGATATTTACCTCACCATTAGTCTTATTGCCCATGTTCTCGTTCACTGGGTTGTAGAAAGATTTTGAAATGGAGCTGAAGGAAACAGGATGGGAGGGTGTGTATTGGATTCGTGTGGCTGAGAAAAGGGTCTGGTGATGGACTGTTATTAACACGACGTAGCTCTTGGGACTCCATATGGAATTTTTGTGTGCAGGGTACTAGTTAATATTCTTAACATTTGAGGAATACGTTTCTCTGTTATATGAAACTGCGTCACAGGGTGAACGGTCGCAGACTTTTCGAAGGTTCATAGCTTCTTCGTCTTTAAGGGTCTAGAGTAGTGTTTCTCAAGTTTTTTGCTCGCGGACCCCTTTTGGCTTGGAATAATTATCACGGATCTTAACATCATTGCTCACGTAAATACAGCGTGTCCGTATGATAGGCATCCACAACTAAAAGTTTATTTCTCAGAACTGTGTTTAGACAGATACTGATATATATATATACCAGTAGCATACGTAACAATGCGTTGCATGTTTTGACTTTAATTAAAAGTATTGTCACTCGTTTCATGGGCACAGGAAATTTCTAAATTAGATATTCTAACGATCGTATGAAATAAATGTATGGTCAGTTAAAGAAGTTCCTCGATTATTTTTTAACAGAACATTGTTCCGCTAATTAAAAAAATAATAAGTAAACTTCAAAGTAGTTATTACAGAAATGTATCCACGGATTCCTAGATAACTGGTCGCGGATCCCTTGGGATCCGCAGAGCACATTTTGGGAACCCCTAGTCTGGATATCCGTATAGAAATGATAACATGCGGTGCCTGGCTTCAACCCAACTTTGCTGTACTTGGTGAATTCTTGAAACAGTTGAAAGATAAGCATTATTTAATTTCAGTTCAGCTGTTTGTGCTGTGGTTGTTTTTAGCGTGTCAGACGTCAACACGGAATTACACTTTTTTTTTTTTTTACCAGCGCTTCTGTAAATGTAGGGTTGCGTATTTGCAAAGAACGTTGTTATCTACAGTCCTTGCGGCACAGATGGCAGTGTGTTTTACGGATACAGTTATCAAGTAAAATATGCTGGAAATGGCCCAGTTGGCGTAAAGAGAAAGTACTGAATTTCATTGTTCGAAGTCCGCTTGGTTCCGGAGTCTGTAGACGGAATCATTGCCGGGTTCCGAAACATTGTACGCTGTTAAAAGTTAAGAAGATAAAGTGCAAATGAAGAAGTTTGTTTCACCAAGTCGTGTACCGTCGTCAGAGCCCTGTAGAGTCGAATTTACATCGCTTGTAGGTTTTTTTTTTTCCTGGGGTTTGACTCGATGTGTTCTGATAGGTGGTCACTGATGTTTCGAAGAACATACTGCCTCCATGCTTAGTGTATAAGGTGGAAGCGGCGAGTTGCTCCTGTTCAGTGACAGTCACGAGACAGGATGTCAGCATAATTCAGATGACAGCACTGTATATTCCACTACCATGAAAACCTCAATTCGCGTTTACATCCTTTTGTTTTCATGCATTTCTTCACACACTGGCCTGCATTACTCCCGTTTTTCACTGTTGGGTGTTAAACTCATTTACTTCCGCAGTGTATTGGTCACATTGTGCTGTTACACTGTCTTCACCCGATTAGTTCTTTTTCTTCTTTGTTGCTATTGTGGCCTTGCTTTTTTTTTTCTCGCGGATATTATATTTCATTTTTGCGGCGTTTGTGTACAGCGACGGCTGCCTCTGTTCTTATTGTTGTTTGATGTTACTGGGGTTGGCGTAAGCCGTCGTCTGCTTCCTGACATCAGCGCCACCGCTGCTCGATACTGTTGACATGAAAAGCCGCTTCGAAACTTGTCATTACGTTGAAAAGAGCATTTCCGTTATCTGACAAGATTCCTGGCAATAGTCGTGAAGTTACAGGGACTGATTCTATCATTGAAAAAGCACACTTTCTTTTTGCACTACGTAAAAGTTTTAATGAACATGGCGTGTGAAAGGTTCATAATAACGAATGCAATCAGATCAAAGAATTCCGTCTTACCTCAGGTGATGCCGCAATATAAGGGTACCAGTGGTAATTCCTTTGTGCAACATTGTGGCTAATTAATTACCCGAACTATTTACTCTCTCTTTCACACACACACAAACAAACACACACGCACAAGCACTAACACACGCCCACGCACACACATACACAAACACACGCGCACACTCACACAAACACACACACAAACACATTCAAACGCACACACACACAAACACACGCACACACACACACACAAACAAACACACACTTACACAAACACATTCACACACACACAAACACACGCACACACACACACAAACACACACACACACACACAAACACACACACGCACACACAAACACATTCACACGCACACACACACACACACACAAACACAATCACACACACGCGCGCACACACACAAACACACATAAACACACGCACACACACACACACACATAACACAAACACACGCACACCCACAAACACACACACACACACACATAATATCGCTGACTGTCCGTTAACACCTCTACATTTAATTTTCTTCTTATATCATTTTTATCAGCTACATCGCTACTAGCTGATCCGATGACTTCGTGTTCGGAAATACGGTCTGTTGCGTTTAATGTCGGATTAACTGCTTAACTGCTCCTTTGTGGCTGTCAGCGCGTTAAATAATCAAACTATTGCGTCTGTCTTACGTGAAACTTACTTTATCCTAGAGTTAAGGAGTGGCATCTTTTCCATTCCAAACTAAGTTGTCGGCTTAATTTCACCAAGCCTCGGTTAAGTCGGATTGGGTATTGGCGTTTCATGTACACCATGTTTAACGGTTGCCAGGCCTTCGTTTATAAACGCGGATTGCACCACGTATACGACGTTGATGTTGATATATTTTTTAACTGCAGTTGGGTTGACACCCGGTGGCAGTAGTACAGTAAACATTTACACACAAACAGTGCATAGAACAACACAATCGACACAAACAAAACATAGTATAAAACAGTTATCTAATAGGGAAGAGTGCGTACCGTGCCCCATCTTTGAGTCATCTGCCATTAATAGCAGGAGCGACTGTATGAGACTTGGTGTTGCGTTTATCTTAAGAAAATTGTCATCCCATGAGATTACGATACGGTTTCCTCGAAATAAATCTGGTCTTAATTGATACGTGAGTTCAATTCTGATTTCTTACTTCCTTCCCCAATTATTTGAATTCTGCTTTATTTTTAGGGGTTAAGTCTCTTAATATTAAGAATTTGCTCAGCGTTCTGTACAGTGCCAATGAAGTTTACTGATACTTGGCGGTATTTTCTCGACATACGACAACCGGTTGGTCACTGCTAAGCTAAACTTTTTATTTAGTAAATAAGTGTTATTTTATGTTTCCTGGAGCCCCGTAATCGTGGTGTGGGTACTTTTCCTTCTTAACCCTTCTGTCCCGATTTCTCAAGACGTCATCCCCATTTCTTGTAACATACATCGGGGTTGTTTTGACTCGGCGAGTGGACGGGGTATCTGTCCTGTTTCTGCCTCAAACCGACGACTGTGAGATTGAAGACGTCTTTATCTTCACCGTCACAGGGAGTCTGTTAGGCAGTGTCAGTAGGCACGTAATTAGTGAATATTTTTAAATAGCAAGAGTAACTCTCTGCCTTTCGTCAACAGCCCATGCATCTAGACCAAATACTGCATGAAGTATTTTGTGTAAACCCTATGCACTGTACCTGTAAACACAATCTGCGGACCGCCATTTTTTAAGCAGCATCCTACCTTTATTGTTCTGCACTACAGGTCGTCCAACTCCTGACGCCTGTTGTGCTCTTGTGACCTAATCTGAATTTCTGCGCAACCCGTGTTAAGTAAACGTGTATATTTTGGATGCAAACATGATATAGAACTTTTTATTACGTAAACTAGCGTATTCATGAACAACAGTACTGTGTTTTTGCTGATTTACGCTGAAAATAAATCAAGCATCGATTATGCCCAAACGTGGGAGGAAAATAAAAATCAAGTAAAATGATCAAAATTGTATTTAGGTGTACCAGTTTTGTTACAGAGGGAAGGTGTTTGCGGAACAGTTGAAAGTCATGGGTTTCCCCGGAACACATTTCGATTACTTTTCTTCCACTAGCTAACCATAATTTACTAAGATAGTGAAAGTAGAATTGTGAGTAACATCGTGGTTTTATGTGCGAAGGTCCTGTAATGAGAATTCTGTTTTCCGAAGCTTATTTCGGAGGATTCATAACGTTACAAAATCTAGAAAGGCTTTCGCCTCATAATGGAACAAAGCACGCCATCAGTCTTTCATCGAAAGAGAATTTCCACAGTCCGTAGTAAATCAATGTGGCTATAGTACCACGATCACTAATTCCATCTTGACAGGAACAGATGTTATCACGCACAGCTGAGAAGCTTATACCTGATCGTCAGTAATTCCAAGCAGCAGGAATGTTATCCATTAAGCTCAACAGGGCCGTGAATCACGAAACATATTGCACTCGTGGATTAATTTGTTTGGGATAAAACGCCATAATTGGGCGCTATGGTCAAGGGTAGTACAGTACTTCTGAATCTGCTGTCTGTATTCTGCGCATCGCATTGGTATGGATGTCTGATTTACCTGCAGACAAATGTGGGTTGTTGTGAAAGACACTTACACGAATTCCTGAGACAAAACTGAATTATTTCTCCTTGTATTTCACGAAACATACGTTGCATCGAAAGAATGCTGCAGTGACATTTGTAGTTACAGTGAAATAGTCCTTTAATGTTACGTCGTATACAGTATAGTAGGCGTGGGTCGTTTTGGGGCAAGTAAGTTCGATTTTAGCTTCAGTATATGTTTTGCCGACGTGGAGAAAATCACATTCACCCGATATTTTCACTGTAAACTGTCAGTACTAAATTTCATGAAAATCAACCGATGGAATAGTTATGAACTACATGCAAGCTGAATTTGTCCCATAGCCGGTCGTGACGTGCGATTTGGTGAAGAGAAAAGTTAATTGTCCTTGCCGGGAACCGAAATGTGATTCCTCGATGTAGTCCGTGTTGTCTGTATTGACTGTAGGTTACATCTGCTACTTGTGGCCCCTGTTTAACGAACAAGCGTTGGCCTACACGTTGTCTGGCCATGTAGTTTGGTAGCTGCAGTGCGATCAGCTTCGCAGCAATATTGTTCGTCGGGAATCAATGGTAATCAAGGCCACTGATAAATGGCAAATAGCAAAGAGCGCAGTTGCAAAGCACGTGTACTCCGAGTAACTGTTTCCTTGCTTGATACAGTCACGTTTGTGTTTGATTTGCTTAGCACGTAGACATTGGCATATACCTGGTGTCGAAGGGAGTTAAAATTGTAGTCAGCAAAGCGATATGAAAAAAGTGTTGAATATATGTTTTTATGTTCATTGTATGTCTATACAGCGTCTTATCCCGCATTTACCCTTCTAATTCAGGCGTTTATTAACGAATTTTTGTGCATGCAAGTTATGTGTGCACCAAGTATTTTCGTAAAACACGTGCTGTAGATTGTTCGATCTTGCTCCCTTCTGAAATGCCTAGTAGTAATTTATAAATAATAATTAAGAATATGTAGTGATAAGAGCCCATGTGCGAATATGGAGCACCTTTATTTTTGAGTTCTTGAACTCTGTGTGTTCTGCTACTTTCCGCTAACGATTTCACCGCGTCTAGGCAGTGTGTGAACGCTCCCTTTTCTCACATATCATTTTCCATGAGTTTATTGCTGCCAGTCTAGAATGTTACGGCAGTAGTTTATCTTAAGTGGCGACTGAGTTGAAGGGCGAAGTAGCTTAAATGGACGAGGCGCGGTTGTCGTGACTAACCCTACTTCGGCAGCCGACAAACTGACGCCTCACAAAGGAACTCTCAAATATAGGAGGCATCTTAAGGACGACCCTTGTTACAGTAACGCCAGCACTTTATGTTTTCCCCACATAACGTTTAGCTGCTTTCAAGGAGCCGATCGTACGGCCTGTTCGGCAGTATGACGCTAATGTCAGGGACGTCGAACATGGCTCCTGACTGGTTCGTATTAGGGAGTACCGATTAGAATTCCTGTGTCATGAATGAGATTTTTTTTGTCATCTGCATGCGAAGTGGATAAATGAAGTAACTAAGTGACTGATTAAATGGCTGAATAACCAATTGACCACAGTGGCATACCGAGGGGGGGTTGGGGTGTTCAAACCCCCCCCCCCTAAGTTCCGAAGGCCCTTCAAAATCGTTCCAAACTCAACCTGATTGTGAAAACTGTTAAAAATTGCTGAATTTAGGACGGCAACACTCCAAGATTTTCGGAAAAAAGGCAGAAAAATTCTAAAACTACCTAGGTTCGCAATTGTTTTACATTAGCAGTAACAAATAAATTGATTGCCATCATAAATAGTCTTAAAGTACCAAAAAATAAGAAAATTTTACTATATGAAATGAAATTTCTTTTACGAAATTACAGTTGCTTCCAGAACCTTTGACTAGGGGGTAGGGGGCTACCGCCCCCAGATCCCCGTTCTCTGTCCTCTGTCCTCAACTAAATGTGTTGAACCCCTCCCCCCTCCCCCCCCCCCCCCCCACCCCCCTCCCCCCCCCCCCCTCTCCCACCCAACCACCACCTCTTTAACAACCAAACCATACACACAAATTTCATTTCTACAACCCAC
>Ga0123354_10007722_pt1 | contig 16261 bp, 9 predicted proteins | sample TergutLab28metaG_2_FD_97872 | JGI IMG/M metagenome (GOLD analysis project Ga0123354, IMG submission 97872) | Labiotermes labralis P4 segment gut microbial communities from Petit-Saut dam, French Guiana - Lab288 P4 | ecosystem: Host-associated > Arthropoda: Insects > Digestive system > Gut ...
CAGATATGTACCAAGCTTCATCTAGAGCTTTGAAGATAAGTTTTAACAAAATCAGATTTTGGACTGACTCAATGGTGGTACTTGCTTGGCTGAGTTCTCCAGCCACCAGATGGAAGACATTTGTAGCAAATCGAGTTAGTCACATACATGAAATAACTGCTGTAGAAAACTGGAATCACATAAGTTCCAAGGTTGTGGGCATGATTATGAACTGTAGTAGAAGGACTGGGGTTATCATCAAGGTACATCCTTTGGATCCCAACCCTCATATAATGCTTGGATACACTGTAACCAGCAACTGTCTGAATCAGCTTTACAAGAACTGCTATCATTGGTCCACATCACAGCAATTTTGGACACGCAACTAATAACACCCTTTCCTTGAAAGTAATTCTGTAAGCCTGAACACAGGGGTAACACATTCATCCAAAACGTTGTTATCCCACAAATCTGCTTGGTGTCGAAACTCATAAGATTGACATCAGTTGGAAACCTTTCTCGTCACAGAAAAGGAATTCCTGTTCCTAAAACATAGTAACCCAAATACATAATCCTAACATTATACAAAACACAATATATATTATTAATTTACACATAAGTCCAGGATTTTTTTTTTAATTCATCATCTGAAAAATTGGAAGTTTCCCCACCTAATATTGAGCACAAAGTTGAACACATTCAGTATGGAAATTTTCCTGCAAATTTAAGATTCTGGTAAATACAGTACAGTCTAATACCTGCAGAAATTATAGTATTATTATTCCATACAAGTTAATCCATTGGAAAAATATGAACTCTGATATGTAAATACAACTCTTACTTGCATTAATCATCTTTGGAAAATTAGCATTATCTGGAGTAAAATAATTCCATATTTAAATTCCTTCCTTTTTATGAAGATCCAGTGAAATGAAAAAGTTACAGAAAGTTTTAAAAAATGAAGTATAATTTTTGAGGAAGTGCATGAAACAAGTGATCCACAAAACAGAATTAGAGACTTTAACACATTAAAGAAACTACACACAGTACAATAGATAGGTCAGGTATCTTCCCAGACACATAGAATGTAACAGGTAATGGTCATGTAAGTGTACTGCAGTTGTTCTGCTTTGCTTTGCTGCAAGAACGGGCAGCACCAATTCTTTGCAGAGAATTCTGTCTGCTTACATTTAGATGCGACATACTGGAAACAACCCCCCAGTCACTGGACTGTTTTAGTCGTGCAGACTACAACAGGTGTTCAAAAACACCGCTGTTGTTAGAGAAGTTGTTACCTTGCAATAGTACGTTTTCACTGGACATGAGAGCAGGAAGGCTGTAATGGAGGGAACTTGCACATTCACCCTTAACAGCACTGATGTACTGAAGGAATATGAACTGTGCAAATTGATAATATGGCTCAAAACTAGTTGTCAATTATGTAGTGCCAGGAGATGTAAAATCCTGTATTCCTGGAATATTAACCAGCACTATGCCAAATAATTTTTTTTATTTGGCACAACAGCCCCCAGTGGGCCAGGGCCTCCTCATTCACAAGGTTTCTAGATCACACACAACACGCCATAGTCAGTTGGACTCCTCTGGACAAGTGATCAGCCCATCGCACAGACCTCTACCCGACAACACACAACACTTACAACACACACACATCCATGCCCCTATTGGGATTTGAACCTACAATTTCACCAGGCGAGCGGCCGCAGACCTACGCCTTAGACCGTGCAGCCACTGGGACCGGACATGCCAAACAATTTAAAATCTCATATTTCAGGACGAACACAAGAGGTCTCACAAAAAATATAGAAATCTCTGTCCTACTGTATAACCCTGCACTTGGTGTTCCAGTACACCTGTTGCAGGCAAGTTCTGGCTACTGAATTAGGCAGTATAGGGATATGCATTGCCACATTACCTTGGGGACCCCAGGTTCATATAATCGTGTTTAGATATTGTAATATCAAAGCACAGGCAGATATGAAACCTCACAAATCTTTAATGCCTACAGAATATTAACAAACTTTTTTGAACAACAGTAAACTACATGTCATATATACACATCTAAATTGGCGACTCCTTAAAACCATGGGATGCATAGTCCGCAGGTGACGATCTCTCTGACAAACGTGGGTAGCCAGCATCACCCGGTACAACAGCCTTCCGACTTGAAATCACACGCCAACCACCTTTCCTTGTCCAGTCCTGCCAACAATAAGAGTGCATTAGTAGGAGTAAGTCTAGCATCTTTCAATAAAATGCAATACAAGATACTACCCTTCCGAATGTGGTACAGTGTACTTTGGTATGAGACAGCCATGTGCCAACACACTGGAAGAAAATTTTTACTTCCCTCTTTAGTCTAACTGCTGTAACCTGAAGGCAGAAGCAGGCGATTCCACCAAAATAACAGAGGGTGAGCAAACTGGCACTGTGCTGGAAACGTAACACAACTTGTCTACATGCCTGTTTGACTTCCTACACTTACTGTCACTGTGAGTTCAACTCTAACTAAATCCTACTTCTCACAAGTGCATAGAAACTTCTTGCTTGCCCTCTAGCGTTCACGTATCAAAGTGCGTGGGGTCACACCCCACAGTACATAACCTTAATAATGAACACTGTTGGAACCAAAGTCTGTCACAACTGCAAAATTCCTTCTAATTCAATACTTCACCGCAGACAGTGGTGCCGATGCAGAGCCACAAGCAGATAATTTGCAGGCTGTCACTCACATCCTGCAGTTTACCCATTATGGAGTTTTGACAGGACACCACGCCACCTAACTCTGATCTTAACAAGCTTCCTGAGACTCTTATAGTTTGACGTATCTGTACATTTGCAAGTTTTGAAGTTTTCAGTGATATTATCAAGGATTCCAGTCTTAAGAGATGTATTGTTACATTGCTGTCTGCAACTACACACCCAGTGACATGGCATAACATCCACAACACTGAATTACACTGAATTCCATCTGTGTATGAGTTATAAATGGTCTGTTTCAATAAGGTAACTTATTACATAAATTTGAGATTTTAATTCGGTGAAGACACAAATTACACTGAATTCCAACTGTATATGAGTTATAAATGGTCTTTAATTGTAGTCATCCTGTTGTGTTTTTAATTATCAAAGAATATAAAAGTTTCAGTCAAACACAACACTATTTGGTGCTATTACAGCGACATGTTTCGGCTCATACAAGTCATCATCAGGCTATCTTTGGAACCATGTTTAAGGTGTACAATTAACAGTGCACATTTCGGGATCCCTAAAATTTACATGGTATTGGACTATTGTTATTTGGTCACGATATTGTAAGACTGTTGCAGAGACTTGTATAGGTGCAGTACTAAGGAAGATGGGCTATCCAAGAGTGAACAAGAGTGCAGTACAAAACATGTGAGCACATAGCAGCACTGCAGAATACAGTTCACAAGAGTGTGTACTGTCCCACCAACAGGCTAGCCTTCTTCACTGTCGTGGGGATGGAGTGACACCAAGTCCCAAAGTCCCTATCACACGAGCCTCTGTTGAGAGATAAGTGTGGAGCACTGGCGGAGTGAAAAACGGCAGGAGAAACCACAGTGATCTGGCAAAACTTTGCTAGGGCCGTGTCCATCACAAACCTCTCACGGAAAACCTTGAGATGGAACCTGGGGTATCCACGGTAAGAATCCAGCAACTGCCTGCCTAAGCAATGTCTATGAAATGGTCTGTTTTATGTCTCATGACACATGGCAGTGAGATGTAGCTGCATAAAGGTGATCAATACAACACGTGTAGTGACTACAACCAATACATTTCTGTTGTTTGGCCAACAGCCACTCAGTTCCATTTAGTGTTCAGATTTTCTAAATATCACATGAGAGGTCAGATCCACACCCTGGCAGCTGTACACCTATGACAATTGTCCCCAGTAGCAGTCTTAGCAAAGCAATGCCAAATTTAAACTTCCTACGCTGAGTCACTTCTATAGTGCAATGTTTTAAAAGCATGTAAGTACTTGGTGATGGTAAAGAAAACAAAGAATGCAGAATATGCTACACGGCATGCTATACTGCTAAAATTTCTGCACCACTTTAGAGCCCATAAACCACCATTTACCGTCATATTTCAACACAGGCCCCAGCAGTTTGCACATTCCGCCGCAAGCTGGGAGACTCACAATGTCCTTATGAATTCAAGAGTAACTACATCAGAAGTATCTCAACTCTGCTGTTCCAGCTAAATTCATGTTCTTCATTTTGATTGGTAGATTTCCTCTTTGGAATCACATTGGAATCAGACTAGGACTTTGCAGAGGTCATTCTGCTGGTCCTCAATGCCAAAACCACCAACAACAAAAGTGGTAGTCAACCACGACTGTAAAGTAAATACAGTCAAAGACTGTTATCACCTGCATGAAATGCTACAATACTACAATTCTTGCCTATAAACTAGTTTTATGACTATATAATATCAGCATGTACAACCTGGCATTATGTATTTACTTTACAATCACCCAGTATATTTACATGCACACGACTGGCTCCCTCTTCAGGCACCTCACAAGATGTTACTGTCTGATACATCATCAGACAGCCCAGTGCTTGCATGTTCACTGGTTGACAGGAAAAAGCAAGAATAGGGTATGGATACAGGTGATTTCTAAGTGTTTCTGTGTACAAATAAGAGGCTAAGAGTGGATTTAAATTCTGTCTGCCCTAGTACTTACATGTGCATTGTACTTGAAGTAGTACGCAGTAGCGTAGATTGCAAATCCAATCATAAGGAACTTGCCAGTGAACCAGCGAATATTTGCCGTTCTCTCCACTCCCTGAAAATAAGATACATCCTTTCAACAGTAAAATCACAATTCTGCCATCTTCATTTCAGTCTGTTTTTGATCAGCATGAAATTTATAAAGATGAAAGATAAAAGATTCCCCTCACTGTTTCTTACGCAAAATGCATAAAAATGAAAGCATAATTTAATTTAGTAACACATCTCAATGACTTTTTAACAGAAGAGTTGCATGAATTTAATTCTGATTTACCTTTGTTCACCACAAAGCCAACTCCAACAAGAAGTCCATGCTTATTAATATTTTCAATATAATAAAAAGTACAACTACCTAAAAACACACCTGGTTTTATAATAAAACTTAGAGAACACAATGTGACATATTCCATTAGGGTTATTCACATTAACTTCGCAGAAAACATTCTCTTGAGTTATAAACTCAGTAAAAAGTAAATGACATATCCTCAGTCAAACACGTTCAAACACTACGTGTTTGAGGATTTGACATATACCTTTTACTCACATTACAGTCTGATTCGATGCAGCATGGTTTTTTAGATGGGTAATGGAGTTTTGGACGAACCTGCTGCATCCAACAGGGTTGACGATCAGGCAGCATATTCCTTCAAAACACTAATACCTGCCTACATAACTACGCTGTACCACATTTCAGACGACTGCAGTCTACTAAACTCATGCCTCATACTTCACTTATACACGCAACTATTAATAATAAAAGTTTCTGTCAAACACACCTTGTTTATTACTTTATTATAATTAGAGTGGCTATTAGCATATCTGGGACCATTTCCTTAATTAGGCATTGGCGAATCAAACAGATATTCGCACAGCAATTCATAACTTTGGTTCGTAAGTTCTTATAGTGATTGATCGGGCGAGCTTACCCAGCCGTTAATTTGATAAAAGCCATACTGATGTGTTTTCACCAGGAACTATTTATAATAAAAGTTTTCGTCAAACACATCGGGATGGTTTCCATAAAAAAAAAAATCACTTACACATAAATTAAACTGGTTTAAGTATTACAAAACAGTAAATGACGTCATATACTTATTTTCTGGGGGAGGAAGGAAAGCTAACTGGTCAGAAAAGAAACGCTAACGAACTAAAACATGATATTTTTCACGTTAACTTCTCGTACCAGCACTGGTTCCAGTGGCTTAAAAGCAATATCCAATGGCATTTTGTATGCCCTACGAATAGGGTTGTAGCGTTCCGTGTGGTATTCTGGGACGAATTTAGGTTCATTTGGAGATAATTCTTGGTCCTTCAACCACTGACGTCTCCACGCCCGTTCTTTGTCGGTCATTCCCCATAACCTTTCCCGTTCTCGGGCCAGCCGGCCCTGTACAGAAAAAGGCTTCAAACCTCCCGTATCAGAAGCCATTTTCACAACTAAACCATAACACGCTACTCCGTGACTACAACAGCTGTGTATAGCACGGATAATACTTGTACGTTTCGACCTATCGATAGTCGCATTACGACCGCCCAGGAACTGAGGTAAACACATACATAATAGGCCTACGACTAGGAGGAGAGCGTGAAAGAGGCTCAGTAGTTCCGCTTGTCTACCGTACGAGGTGCTGATATTGGATTAAATGTTTCGCCTGTTTCCCATGCGTGGCACTGTCTAACCCGCCAGCTACTTGCGATACCCACGACCCTTCATACTAGACTAAATGTAATAGTCAGTCACATATCTCAACATATTACGCAGTATCAGTATCATCTTGTGCAACTACAAGTGCTTCGCACCACGTGCTGTCACTGCATGTGGCTGGATGCGGTCTTGTAACATTTTTGCCTACCTCTTTTGGGAAAGGAATGGACAGAATTTTGTTGTACGTCATAACTTTTAAATCTATTTCACTACCGCCGGTTAGTTAATGTTAGTGGCAGCGGGGCGTTGTTATCTTGCGTGTGTGCGTGTCTATTTTAAAGGAATTCCTTCTTACGCTTCTTTTGTTCTGTGGCTTTGGTCCTTAGAGGCGAACGTCAGTTAGATGCTTCGAGTTAGTGCAAGTGACAGCGGGGTTTTGTTTCGATGCGAGCCTATGTCTCCTCTGAAGGAATTTCTTCTCATGCTGCTTCTGTACACCGACTTTGCTCCTTTCGAGACGGACGCTTTGAGTCAGTGCTAGCGACAGCGGCGTCTTGTTTCGGTGTAATTGCAGGTCTCTTCTGAAGGAAATTCTTCTAATGCTAGTTCTGTGTGGCGGCTTTGCTCCTTTCGAGACAGACTTTGGTTAGGAGGTTTCGGTTACTGCTAATGAGAGAGGATGTTCTTTCGGTGCGTATGATCTTGAAACGCCCAGATCGGCTCCAAGTTCCGCCTAGCCCCCTATTACTGAATAATGGTAATCCTTTTACTCTGTATATTAATTTTTACGTGTGTATGTGATTCATGTGTATAAAATGTATACAGAGACAGCACCATGCAGGTGTACGTCTTTTACTCTTAAATATAACTTCCTAAATACTGTTCTTGATAAACCGAAACACGTTTTTGAAATGAATAATACACACAGGTACAGCTGGAGTCACTTTAAATGACAACCTTCAGCGCGAATCTGTTAAAACTTACGGTCCTCGTATCTCAGACTCGTGATAGAGGCGAAATGTTCATCCTCGGACTACTCACTTGACGCTGCTATGTTAACAGACGGCACACCAACTTTACCTTCCATGCAGATGACAGTCGCAGTGTTGCTTAAGGTACGAGAGTTTCAAATCCCAAAATGAGCGCTGACGAAAGGTTCCGCAAGACACTTTAACCTCCACCCCTCTGACTGCAGAAACATATTGATCGTCGCGCATTATCCCCGTTTGTCACATAAGCCTAGGTTCGGTAGCATTAGCTATGCCTGCAGCTGCAGTCTTTGTAGAGTGACTCCAACAATATTGGAGACATACCACGGCGTGACTTGTACATGTGTACTTCAAATTTCGATTCTCTAAACAGCATACAGTCAACTGAAAGTACTGTACACTCGTCCTACCACACGCTGCGGTTGCTTCTTCTCACTGATTATTTGTGACATCTTTACGTCTGAAATTAGCATCGTCTTAAATAAACTAACGACAGTTACACCGTACCAACTATCATCATTCGAACCATACATAGACGTGAATGACTGCAAGTCTTCATGTCGGTTCGTATCCACGGATCTCATCAAGTCGAATCTCAGCCGCTCAATAAATAGAATGGGTTTTAACAGCATAGCGCTCTACAGCATCACTATGCGGTCGCGTCAGTATGGGACATCCATACAAAAATACATGTAGAATTATTCCATTGTTGCTAGCTCGCTTTCCTGTATTCTCCCACTAAAAATCGTACACTCGCCACACTGTGACCAGTAATTCCGAGCTGTCAGTGATCTTACATCCTTGACTAGGGTGTGGGGCTCATCATTGGTATTCATGCGTTCAACCATGATTATGTAGAGAGAATTTTGTGGCTGAGGAGGGAAATTTCAGAATAGAGGTCGAAAGGAAGTAGATTGAATTGTACTTTGTAGGAAGAACAACGTAACAATAAATTACTTTTATACAGCGGTTTAGCTGGGTAGCAGTCTCGTCCTCCAATTTCAGTGTTGACATGGCCTCAGGAGCTTTGAAAAAGGTATAAATTTGGTGCAACAGAAACAAGAAGTGTGCAGTGATGGAATTTGGGTACAGGATCATTTGTATACGTATTTACACTTGGAATGCCAGCTAGGCATTTAATTGAGGTTTTTCGATTGTTAAGTGTCGAGGTGAGAAGATTAGGATGGCTGGGCTCCTCACCAATGTTGTTGTTGCAGACGACAGGGCTGACAGGACTAGCTGTGGCAAATAATCCTCACCATACGCTGACAGTACTCTACGGCAAGATACTGCGAGCGTTGCAGAAGATGCCTTCTAGTGCAGCATACAGAAAGTATACTGAAGAGATTGTCAATGAGCGGGCACATATTGTGAAAAATGTGAGTTAATTGCTGAAGACTTTTAAGGTGGTATGTATGTCACGTACCAGTTATAGTCGCTGGCAGCTCCAGTAAATGTATTGAATTGTCTGCATTAACCATGTCAGGGTTCCCAATTCAGTACCTCCTGAATACTGCAGTTTTATTTTTTATGTCCAACATCTGTGTCACAGCTGACTGCTGCATCCATCAAAATGCCTTCTCCATAGGCATGCCAGTTTCTTTGAAGCCATGACTTGCTCTGAACAATTTATCAACCTGTTGATACAAACATGATAGTCATATAAAAGCATGAAAGGTAACTGCTACTTGAAATATAAAAATATGTTTGGGCCAAAATAAAAAAAATAACCTTTTTTTACAGTCAGGTTTAAAAACATTTATGACTGGAGGTGTACAGATTTTTCAGAAATGTAAGAGGCAGTTCAAAATTCTAGGCACCAGAAGGGTGATATGAAGCAGGTTTTACACTGAGGAACCACAAATATTAGGTACCATTGTACAAAATTTAGTCACCTGGGATTTGCACATCCATGTTCTAGTACACCATGAGCCTGATTCCAGTGGTGCTGCAGCCTGAAACAGGCTTATTGTATGAACCCAAGATGAGGGATGAGTACTGACAAAATGGTAACTTACAAGGAAAAACTGAATTTGTAATATGTTGGTGGATCCACCTGCCTATGAAGATGGAGCTGATAGAGGGTTCCGAAACGTCGGCTGTTAGAACTCAGGACGCCGGGGAATTACCCAAAAGAAAACATGTTACATATAGAACACGGCGAAAGCTTAAAATCAAGAAAAACTGAATTAGAAGGAAACCCACCACTTTGTCCACCACAGATTTCACATGGACTGCCCTGGGACTGAGTCCAAGCCTCTGTAGTGAAAAGCCAATTGTTAATCACCTTTCTGAATATTCCCCCTTCCAAGGTTAAAAACTGCCGTTGTCACTCTCAGTCCAGAGACAGTTAGATTCTTCTTAACATTTATGCTGATTTTAACATTACCATCTCACCTCCAATTGCAGACTGCAGATGTGGCAGAGCTGGAGCGCAGGATTGGTTGTGGCCAGGTTGAAGAGCTAATTGTGCAAGCGGAGAATGAACTCATCCTTGCCCGCAAGATGCTCAGCTGGAAGCCTTGGGAGCCACTTGTCACCAAGCCTGTCCCTCAGCAATGGACATGGCCGCATACAAAATGATCTCTCTTAGACACTGTACATAGTTTATTTACATTTATGTAACCTTAGTAATAAATCTTCCAACCATTATCTCTTCAGATTCTGGGTGTCATATTCTATGATGAACCCTGTCAAAAAAAATCATGATTTAGTGGTTAGGATTCTTGGTTTGATTTGTGTAACTCCTAGGTTCCATACTGTGCCAAGAGGCTGACCGTGACTTCGCTCGGTGCTCTTCTGCTCTCAGTATGAATTCAATATGCAGTAAACCCACATCTGTGGTGGCTGCATTCCTGGAAAAAATCCCATGAATGGTAAAACCATGATGTATAAAGCTAAGACTTTATGGGAAAGAATGGGGTGAGGGGAAACAAGGTACAAAACATGGGCAGGGGGAATATGATGTTGATTGGAACAATGTTGGTGTTCTGGCTGAAAGTTTTCATGGTGATCAGATGACACAGTGCGTGGTGAATGGCAAGACCGTGACTTGTAAAGAAAGAGCTCGGTTGCTCTCCGTCCTTTCGCGTGTCGTTATACAACTCCCTGTTTGGTGTCAGTTCCCAGCTTGTCTCGTCAAGGGTAGAATAGGGGTGGTAAGTAGTCCTTCCCTTTCAATTATGTTCTTCAAATGCTGTGGGTACTTGCTGCCAGCCACAGATCATTAGATGCCATTTCTCGTCCTCTTTGTGCTTGTGTGCCCCATCTGCTTCTCAAAATTTTCAAATTGCTGTTTACTGACATGGAAGCTGCAAATCCCCTGCATAATTACATGGCCTTCTCCCTTACTCTGTTACCACTGACTGACGACCCTTACTGTGATTCATCTTCCAGCCACATACACACGGCTGGCTGCTCCTGTCTTTTCAAGGAAAGGGTCCCAATTACTTAAGAAATTTTCACACTCAGTAGGACACTCTGTCCACTTTTCTTGATAAAAGAAATGGTAAAGTTCACCCTGCAACAGGCCATGAAGGCCCAGAGGTGGAGTAGAGGTGTAGCTATACTCTTTCTTTAACCTCAGGGCTATGGGAAGGGGGGGGGGTGGTCAGTGCCATGCCCCAGCCACTGTACCTCTGGGAAAAACCCAGTACCATTGTATAGCAGGCTGGGTGGGGCCCAGGGCCAGTCTGGACTGGTGCGGAAAATCTTGCCCCCCACCAGGATTTGATCCCCGCACTGTCCAACCCATAGCAAGTCGCTGTAACGACTGAGCTATCCTGGCCCACGTTAAAAGAAATGGTCATGTTGTTTTCACTGCAATGGCACTTGACTGCAGCATTCTCATTCTCATGTCTAACTCATCCAACACATCCACTTTCTCTAACAAATATGTCACTTTGCTTCTGTTATTGCCCTTTGGCCCTTGACCAATACATGCATGAGACATAACTATAACACAAGGCAACAGTACCAAAAGTTGTGCGAAGTGCAGGTGAAGCAGCCGCCGTATCATGACCTTGAATTTCAAGCAAAAGTGCAACGTGCAAATGTACACGTGAGGCAAGCCTGCTCTGCGTTTGGAATTGTTCCTTGGCTAGCAGAAATGATTCTTGAACATAAGTGGGAAAACAGTAAAAGTTAAATAACACTTGACAATTTCTTCTTTCATTATGAAGTTTGCATCTTTAATTCATGCCACTGTCTGTTTAAAAAGAAATTATGGCAGTCAAACAGCCAGTTTTTATGCCAGCATGTGAAATTGCATATGAATGCAGATATACGTGTAGCCTTGGATGAGTCTCAATAACTACACATATATATATGTATGAAGTTAGCAGGTTTTCACTTTGTCTGGAGCACCAAAAATGCATGTTAAACAGCCAGTTCTAACAATACCTTATCTTAAAAAAATTCACATTGAACTTGTTAGCATCAAACCTGTATAGCATTCAAATTATATGAATGCTGTCTAATCAAGGACACAAGATGAATTAACTCTTGAGCTAAGAGGTAACGTAGAGTGCACCCTTGTACACACACTGAGGCTCTGTACAGGCCATATGGCCCATAGGGGAAGTAGAGGTATAGCTCTACTCTTTCTTGACCATGGCACTAGAAGGGGGTGAGGGGTCAGCGTCACACCGTGGCCGCTCTTTACTCAAAGGAAAGACCCAGTACCCATTGTACAGGAGGCTGGGTGGACCCCAGGGTCGGTCTGGACAGACGGAAAATCTCGTCCCCACCGGGATTTGATCCCTGGACTGCCCAGCCCGTAGCCAGTCGCTATACCGAATATACTACCCGGCCCACTTGAGCTAAGAGAACACCTCCTAATTGCTGGCCTTCCAGTTAAAAATTAAGTGATGTTCTAGCTGTCAAGCAAAGGACACGATAGCTGTCGGGAGCCCTTGATACATTGCCCTGAAGTTAATACATGAGACATGCTAACTAGCAAGTTAAAAACATGACATGATAAACCTCAAATTGGGGTACATGTACGTGTTAAACTGTAGATCCTGTGTGTTAATTCCTGAGTTAAGAATGCATGAAACTGCTCTAAAGACCAAGTGATCCGTTACCTGTAGGGTGAGCAACATGACATGCTTGCTTTCACTTCACTAACATGATGCCTCAGCTCCTGAAGTTGTACCCCAGTGTGTTGAGTTAATAATACATATGCACTGGTCTGGCTGTTAGGTTAAAACTGTGCGTGCACACGTGACATGACAGCTTCAGAACACTACCACTCCCAGACTTTGACCTATTTTCATCTGTCCATCTTGGATATGACTCTAATTACATCATCATAACTGTCTGGTTGTCATGTTCATACCTTCATTCTTTAGACAACACACGACACTAAGAGCTATGACCAAATCTGTGACGTAGGGTGCCAGGGAAGTCTACATCATAAAGGCTGGGAACTATGTCACAATGGAATGTATTTTCATACACTGTTCCAGCAGGTGAATTCCTGCATACAAAATAAATTACACTAACAATAATAATAATAATAATAATACAAAAGTGAACAGACGTACCACCATCAGGGGCACAGCTAGGGGCAGGGACACTGGTGCAGCCACCCCCAGCAGCAGAGTCCAAGGGGCAGAAAAATGAATAATTTAAATGTAAAACATTGATTTTCTGCACTCAAAAATTTTTTAAATTCCGAGAAAGATAACTAGAAATTCAATAAACGTGATTTTTCTTTAAAGTTTGCAATTTCTGTTAGGGGTAGCCATTGCGATTACTCGCCCCAGATGCCCCACCAAAAAAAACCTAGCTGTACCACTGGCCACCATCAGTCACAATAATCGCAAGAATGTAAAATGGTATATTTTTGTTGAACTACTTTCATCTGACCTCTTATAAGACATGGCACGGTCTAACAATCATACAGTTAGTCTAAATTATCATATGGCTCGTTCATTCATTCATCGTTGCGATGAAAAATCTGGATGTAATCTTCCAAGAGGATGGAGACAGTTGCTGAGCACAGCTTATAGAGTCACATACACTGAGCAGTTCATTAGGTGAGGGAAAACAGCAATCCCTTGGCATATTTTGTCAGGAGATGACACCTCTCAAATGCTTCGTGTGATGAAAGCTGTTGTATCCAGAAGATGAAATCCGTGTAGCTAGATACGTCACTACGCCTTCTCTAACACGTACTTCGAGGGTTATCCTTGAAATTGACACTTCATGTCAGTGTGTATCTTCTGGGATGTGACACTGCATCGCTGGATAAGTGGTTCCCGATATCCACTGGTGCAGTGTCAAGACCAGAAGACCAAAATGCTCAATTATTCTGCTGTGAAGACCTTACAATTCATGTCTGTTTTGTAAAGACGGTCTATCTTAACTTCCAAAATTCATGTACAGAATATTCAGTCCACAGTGATGACTGGAACATTAATTCAAGATGTTCTTTTACCTTTCTCCTGACATATAACCTTAGCATTAAGTGGAGTTGCTTGGCCACGTTACATACGATGGAAAGCCAAGAAGTACCCAATGGAAGTGAGAGTGGCACTGTACACTCTTTCTCACCACATGCAATACTGTACCATCAGTGAGGTTAGAAAACACGCACCCACACGTTTCAGACCCCAGTATAGTAGGATTACATCCACAAAGTCCCCATCCTTTTGCATGACAACCTTCAGCACAAGTCTCACATACCTTACAAACCTCAGTCACATGACTGCAGCTACTATGTAAGTAGACATATACAGGCACCTCCACAGTTCCAACTGCTGAAACACACTCATATACAGACACACACACAACTTTGTGCACTCTCCTGACTTAACAACAGCAGTCTAGGCTTGCTAATGTCACCTGAGCCTGAAGCTGGAGGCTTTGTGGAATAAATCCTGCTACATGTGTGTATTATTTTCATTTACTATACACACAGCTGAATACAAGAGAGGTGAGTGGGCCTTCTCCAAGCTAGGTTCATCATCTTGAACACAGCAGTGTAGTACATCATGTCCAAATTAATTACAGAAAAACCTGGACTTTATATTTCTGATGGGACCATTTAAAATTAATGTAAAATCAAATTGACATTCGTGTGGTTACTGAACCTAAATACACTAAATACGTGTATTACATTGACAATGTCATCCAGTTCACTACTGTCACATGTCCAACAGAGTAACTTTACTGAACCCTGTACAGCCTGTTCTCAAAACTACCAAGGGCAGCAGCCATCATGTATTCTATTTTTTTTTAAATTTTAATTACTGTAATGCCAATTGATTATTTTTTAAGCAAACACATGGATAATTTTTAACATAAATATTATTACAGCAATACCAACTTCATTTGCATCCATGTTCTCTCATAGTTTTAAACATTTTGGGATCCCAAAAATGTGCACTCTTCCTTGATGTACCTTAAATATGGTTCAAGAATTGGCCTGATGATGACTCTGTGAGACAAAACATGTCACCACGTTTATGATTGACAATATATTAGTTGTATTTTGACTGAACCAACTCTTAGAATACACCGTGTATTCATTCCATGCATGTCGTGGACATATTTCTGTGTAATACAAAGACAGACTCCCATCGAGAGGATTCTAGGTTCGAGCCTCAGTAAAAGTTTGTGTGCAGACTTCTCAGTTCACAGCCTAATCCAAAATATCACCACAGACTAGTAACAGATCTGAACCCAGGACCTACTGAATGCTCAACAAAAGTGCTACTCACCACACCATGATTTTGGACTCGATAATGTTGGTAAGAAGAAAAATTGTCTGAAGAAGCAGTTAAGGGATACATTTATTGGACTGCTTTAGTTGTCTCATTTCTGAAATTTCAGAAGGTGGCTCTGCTTGCAACATCAGGTAAAAATCATGAACATGAAAGTTACTCTGTTGGGTCCATTATAATGTAGTATCCCTAATAAACATTTCCTGTCTGTCAATGTGGTAAACATTATGGAAAATACTACCATCTCAAAGATCTTGGATAAAGATACAAGTGAACTTTAGGCCTTCCAGTGATGTGACAATGACGGCAGGGACATTTATTGCCACTAATATGACCAGACTGACTTCTGCACTAGTGGGGGATGTCATGGGTACTACTTGCTTGGAGTCTGAAGGGACAGGCCAATTTCAGTTTTTACTACTATGGAAGAATAAGAAATGAAAGGGTAGCGGGTTCTCTTTCCAAAAGGGTACACAGGTCAAAGCATGACGTAGACGTCCCACCTCCATCTTGTGCTAAAGCTGGTTCTGTATGGAGAATATATCAAACCTTCCGCCACCGTCTCATGAGATGGCATTCAGGCAGAAGGGTGATTTATCTGATCACTAAAGTTTCATATACCACTTGGAATCCTACACAAATGGGTACAAGGACTTCTTAACTGTCAGGTAACTCTTTGGACTAAATCAGCACTTGACTTATTTACAGGATACACAAATCCATAGAAACGCGTCACTAAATACCGTATTTTCTCACATACTTCCTGCACCTCATGTAAAATGAATGTGACCAAAATTGTTAGTGAAAGATCTGTGATGAGCCCATTTAGGACAACGTACTGCGCTATTTAACAGGACAGAGTGTGAGTGATACTGGGAGGTCAGGACAGAGTGTGAGCGATACTGGGAGGTCAGGACAGAGTGTGAGCGATACTGGGAGGTCAGGACAGAGTGTGAACGATACTGGGAGGTCAGGACAGAGTGTGAGCGATACTGGGAGGCCGGGACAGAGTGTGAGCGATACTGGGAGGTCGGAACAGAGTGTGAGCGATACTGGGAGGCCGGGACAGAGTGTGAGCGATACTGGGAGGTCAGGACAGAGTGTGAGCGATACTGGGAGGTCAGGACAGAGTGTGAGCG
>Ga0123354_10007725_pt1 | contig 16259 bp, 4 predicted proteins | sample TergutLab28metaG_2_FD_97872 | JGI IMG/M metagenome (GOLD analysis project Ga0123354, IMG submission 97872) | Labiotermes labralis P4 segment gut microbial communities from Petit-Saut dam, French Guiana - Lab288 P4 | ecosystem: Host-associated > Arthropoda: Insects > Digestive system > Gut ...
ATTTAAATTATAGTAATATTGAAATGCCAAGATAAGAGGTTTGACTTCTGGTGGCGGGGGGGTGGGGGGGGGGGGGGGGAGGTGGGGGAGGAGGAGGGGGGGAGGTATAAAGCATGTGTTATTTAAGGACAATTTTAATTGTTAAGATTAGAGGGCGTTGGTGACTGATGAAAGAGCGTGGAACATTAGTTAAATGACAGCGTCAGAGAAAACTGAAATACATGGAGAAAAACCTGTCCTGGGGCCATGCTGTTAACCATAAATCCCATACAGAATGGCCTGGGGCTGAACCTGGGTCTCCATGGTGTGAGACTGGTGACTATCTCAGTCATGGTACAGATGTGTGAAACAAACAAAAGTAAGAACGCACTTCTTCCAAATATCTCTCAATATGGACAGAATATATTGTGTCATTTTCCACCAACAGCATGCAAAGGCCTTGGTCTAGAAAAAAGCTCCTTCCTTTATCCACTTTGTGCATATCAGTATGAAATTCATCTGCACAATAAAAAGTAATGCCTAGGTATATTGTAATAATCCTTTTTACCTTAATATCATATAAGATATTGAATATATGGGAAAAATCAATCTGGAAGGTACGTGCAGTCATCACAATGAAATTCTTTACTGTCAAGTACATGCTTTCCATTCCATCCATTAGCAACTGACAAACCCCTGATGCCTTGCCTGTAACATATGATCTGTAAACATAAGGACAACAAAATATTATCAAAATGTATGAGCTGAAATTTCTACAACAGACATGCAATATACGTTTACAGCGTGAAAGCATCATTATACAGTCAATGCTATCGAAAGCACTGTTAGAAGAACAATAAATGAATAAATTATCCCAAAATACCACACTAAATTTCATAAAATGGATAGCTCTCACAAAAATGTGTTAAACTGTCAGTATATACCCATTCTCATACTAAAGTCCACTTGACTTTAACCAAATGATGATCAAAACTCTGTAATGGGGTGGAAGTGGACACATGTACAAGTTCTAGTTTTTGAGGTAAGCAGAAAATATTGGCTGATCACAGACATCCCTACCACCTATGAATGCTAAAGTTAGAATTCAGTAAGATTATTTACTTTAACATAATGTGCAAGTAATGTGAGATGCAGTCACGGGTCTTGTTTGATGAAACTGTGATTTTATTCTCCTTGTAATAGTTCATGGTGTTACTTCCATAGAAATCCAAATTCCATGAAATCTATATAGCTGTGCTTCAGTTACATTGTACAAAATATCAATGTATAGTATAATACAGACATCATGCTGTTATAATTTTATTTTTATTTATTTACTTACTTGTATTTAATATTATTTCAATATAGAGTGTGTTGTGACCTTGGATATCTATATTCTTATCATAATTTTTATTTATAATTTTAAGTAAAGAGAAGCCTAAGTTATATTTATGGACCAAACTGGATTACCACTGTGACTGTCTAGGAACTCCTCTGTCTCAAACATTTTCCAGTTGAAAAACATGCTTAAGATTGTCACAACCAAAATATGTGGGTGATAAACAAGATGACTGACATAACATGGTTGTATACTGTCATGATTGTTAGATAAATTTATCTAATTAAGTACATGGTTAGAGATAAAACAACTTAAGAAGCTATGTATGTATAATGTATCTGGAGTTTAGTACAATAGAAGATTTGTGCATATAAAACTTCACCAATCAGTAATTGTACATCTACTTTACATTATAGAAATGCCTTTGCCATAGGAACATTAAATACAGAACATTAGTGGCATCATTTTAATTTAAAACGTTGTACATCTTATACAGTTGTATGTGTCTAAGACTTTTCATATATGTATGATGTATGCCACCCATATTAGGTCAAATTGTTAACCAAAACATGATAGAGTTGTGAATAAACAGGTATTGTTATACATTAGGAACTGTGCTTTGATGGTGCATATTCTAGTTGATAAATTAATTTTATTCTAAAATTTGATGTATTATACTTTCAGATTAATAAAATACATCAAGAACTTGTACTTGACAATTTAGTACTTACACAAATTTGCTGACATGTGGCAGAATGTCCTGCAGGTAGAAGTCATTCCTCCTGTACATGTTTCTCATTTCTTCCACCATATCCAAAAAGTCCTTGTAGATCTCACTTACTTCAGTCAATGAAGCTGAAACTGTATGATCAACCATATCCACAAGCACTGGGTAAACAGTGTTGTATTTGTATGCAAAGTCCTTTAGCAAGACCTCAGAATAGCCAATGCTAATGCTCTGAACCATATGGGTAATATCAGAATATTCCTGCAGGAAGCCAGTTTTCAGCTCAGTCAGTGTTTGTGGTTGCCATTTTATCCTTGACCACAGCTGCTGACTTGTGTTTAGTCGTAACACAATACCAATGTCCTCATATTCAGTCTCATAAAATACATGTTTAACTCCCACCGTAATCTCACGACAGTGCGGAACTACTGCATACATCTTGTAACTCCGATCGTTTCCATAGCGTGCCTCCAGTTCTACCCTTGTTTCTGCCAAATGAACACTGGCTTCTATACTCAGAGATTCCTTCTGGTTCATAAGAAGTTCAACCAAGGCACCATAATGACTATTGTTGCCAGTTTTCAGCAGTCCGTGAACCTCAATTTGATTTTCTGCTGTTCTCATGGCAAGCTTCATTTCAGGTTGTAACATGTTCATTTTCCCCATAACCTCTATTCTGTGTTTCTGTCCCGTATATGAATTCAAGTACTCTGTAGATAGTCTGCCAGTGCTTTCCTTTGTTGTTTGTGCTACCTCTACAGCAATTTTAAAATCTGTGGATGTAGGTATATGACAAAATGAAAATCCCACATTTATCCCTACAGCTGTATTTGTAGGATACTGGACATGTGCTTCCATTGTGATTAATTCCTCAGGTAAAGCAGAATACTCAACTTCAATCCTTACAGTAAAAGTTAAATCATCATACAGTAGTCTTCCATGCTTCATGATACGAATGACCAAATCATTCCTCATGAGTACGTGCTGTAATATAATTTCCACACCTGTTGAGTAATGTCTAAATGTAATTCCAATTTTCTTGTTCCTATCTTCAAGAGCATCCCACAGAAATTCTGTTCCTATATCTATATATTTCATGGTATCATCCATGAACCTTGCACTTACATAGCTTCCAAGTTCAAATGACCTGTGTGGAAGATCTATGTGGCCCACAACAGAAAGAGCAGGATTATCAGAAGAATTAGTTACATTAAAAATGGTTTTAAAGCCAATAATTTGGTCTTTTTTCCATGAAAAACTACATGCATGTTCAATATACATCGATGATACATGATTGGTTAGATTGAACATCAAAACACGTGATGGGAGCTTCAAAATGGCTGACACTTCCCGTCTGATTTCAGGGCCATATGACAGTGCAAAAACAATACCAAACTGTAATCTGCTGAGTGGATTGGATTCCCAAGACAATTCTGCATGTATCATGATATCCTTTTCAATATCATAGGAACCCACAAAATAAGCTGACATCCAGGGGCTCCTCATTTGGAGTTCAAGGAGTGTTACCTCATCACTATAAATACGGAAACATAGGAGTTCCTTAGAATTTTGAGTGATACTTGCAAGAACAGATTTCATCAAATTAATCTCTGTATATACCTCAGCATTGTTTAGAACTTCAAATGGAGAAGTAAGCTGTGCTCTTAGAACATATGGTCCAAGCACGTCTCTCTTTGGACTCCCATAATTAGCCTCCAGTGCATATGTCTGTCCAATCAGCTTAAGAGTCACTGTGCCTTTGAAAACTGTTTCTTCTTTTGAACTTCCATCTAAAGTGATGGCTAGCTCTTCTTTATTCCAGTGTCCTCCTACAGCACTCTTAAATGTTCCATGTTTCTCTTCAAACTTATTACTTAACACCAAGGCAACATCTTCTAGAGCAGAGATAAATGGAATATGAAGTTGGCTGACAAGAGTTATATTATTATAACTTTTCAGCTGATAGTTAAACTCAAATCCAAAGGGCTTGGAATTTCCCGGATAGTTGATAGTGGTGACGATCAACTTTTGTGAGGATGACAGACTCACGTACATTTTCAGTCCACTTTGTTCATAACTGTAAAATGGAGTTGTGAGTTCCAAAACCAAAGTACATTGCAGATTTTTATCGATGTCAAGAAGATTATTTCCATCAGCGCCAGTATAGGAGAGTGAGTATCTGACCTTGACCTGCTTGCCATTCCATTCAACACCAATGTGAGTGTAGTTCAACATATTCTCAATGCCTAACAGATTTTTACCCTTCTGGCCCTTTATGTCCACCACATAATGACCGGTGTTGTAGCCTAGTGGAATGTCTATTTCAACTTGCATACCAGGAATAGGAGCATTTTCAATTTTTAATTCTCCACCCAACTTTCTGAGTTTGTACTGAACTCCAAAACCAAATTGCTTCACATCCTTCAGGTTAATAAATGTTCCACGCAGTGAATATGTGTTATTGTACCCAAGATTTATGGAAATTTGAGGCCTCATACTGTTACTAAGCATGAATGGTATCATAATTGTAGCTCCATACCTCTCCCCATCTTTCCATGGGGGTAGAAATTCGATATATGTATCAATTCCAGTGGAAGAAAGGCAGAATTTTGCAGAAAATTCTGACTGAAACTTTTCTGATGAGAACTGAGTAGACAAGCCCAAGTCATACTTTCCTTCATCACCCAGTCTGATGATGCCATGTATACCTATATACTGAACAAAAGGCAATTTTGGTGCTTTAAAATTAAAAAATGCCAAGCTTTCATTGTGATTTATGGTTCCTTCCAGCACAATATACTCTCCATTTGACTCATCACCATGGATACCATATAAGATATGAGAATTGTTATCTGTTTTCAGAATAACTTGAATTATCTGTTTTGGGAGAAAGGGAGTCATTATGTTGAACTCAGTGTCTAGTGGCAGCTCTCGTTTATGCCTCAGCTTTAGGTTGCTTACAGTTTCTAAGAAATTCAGTGACATTTCAGCCTGAATTGTGTATCTGTTCATCACAATATAAGCATTGAGGCTAAAGATGGTCTCTGGTAAAGCAATTATCTCAGCCTTGATGGCTGTTCTCTCCTCAGTAGTGTCGAGCTGAAATGTTGCATGATAAGTATCTACTCCCGTGATCCACTTCAGGTCTACAGACGTGATCTTAATCTCACTCCTGACTGCAGCGGTCACATTCACTTTTCCACTTGAGATCAATGGGGACTCAAAAACAAGAGTTCCAAGAAAGCCATTTTGAAATGTAAAGTGATACAAAGCTTCATGCTCCATATCACAAGTTGAAACTACCAGATATCCCTCATTTTCCTTTGCTTCCAGAGTAACACTGAATACATTCATTATGTCAAGATGTGCCATCTCCCAGTTCCTTTTCATAAACGTCAGTGCTCTTTGAGTACCGAGAATACTGCTGCTGGTATCTGCTGTCACTTTGAAGATACTGCCATTATTCTCATAAGACATCCAAACCTTATGAATGGTTTTACCCTCATATTCACACACAAAAAAGTTCTTTGGATCATTCACATTGTAAGTAATTTGCACTGTATGATTTAGGTGGCTAAGTAATGGTTCAACATGAACACTGACTTGTGCAATTGTGGTTTCTTCTGTGTTGCTTAGTGAGATAGCTACACCAGCAGAGCTTGTATTACATTTATATGAAACCAAACCATATAGGTTAGGGCTATGTGAAACTTCAATATCCAAAGTAAAATCTTTAATCTTGAGTAGAGTTGGACTGTTAAATTTAAAATTTGCAGCCAATGATGTCTTGTTAATTCTGTAACAACTTGTGAGTATGTCCTCATTGAAATATAACTTAGTTTTCAGTTCAGATCTATCAAATTGATATGAACCACCCAGAAGTGTGGAGGACTCTAAGCCAGGTGTCTGTGTACTCCACTTTATAGCAATATCATTGCTCGAGAGGGCATATGAGCCTTCCATTTTATACATGGAACTACTGGTTCTGATTTGGAGACTGGCATTCACTTTCAACAATGTTTTACAAGTCAAACCACCCTCCAACAAAGGGTGATGGACACTAAGCTTGAAAAACATATCCTTTAAATTCAACACACCTTCAGCACTGAAGGCTTTTTCTGTGTTTTTTCCTACAAATGTAAGTTTTGTGTACATATTCCTTGGGTCATCAAATTGTACAGTTACATTAAAATTCATTTTGTAATATGTTGGTATACTAATAATTAAGGAGTGATTCATAAATCCCTGTCCAGTAATGTGGTGTACATAAACAACTTTATCACTACCCACTTCCAACATCCCAACAACTGCAAGGTGAGTATCCTCATTCCTAAGTGAACCTGATGCTACAATCTTCTCAAAACCTTCAAATGGTGTCTCCACTTTAATAAACCGATTGCTTGGCAGAAGACTAGCAGAAATATTCACTGCTTGGCTTGCAGTCCACTGCCCTGTTGCAGATGTGGTCAGATTTGCAGCATCGACAGATACAGTAAAGGACAAATGTTTCAACAGAGTAACAGATGGCACTTTCAATGTAGCTCCAGTGGTATATGCATATGTTTGAAAATTGTAAAAACAATCCAAGTACAACACTTCACTTGGACTTTGCAATTTGGCATAAGCTGATTTATGATCATATCTTATGTTAAATCTAATATCTTCAAATTCTATGTACGGAGTCACTACAGTGAACTGACAATTAACTTGTCCAGGCTCGCGCTCATATTCCCCATGCAGGGTGTAAATCTCATCATTCCATGTGAGCTTCAACGTAGCTGCCTGACCAAAATTAAGTATTCCATCAGCAGCTACTTCTCGGAAAAAACGGAATGGTGTTTTGATAAGTAATCTTCCTTCCATCCCTCCTGAAGATAAAGATCCATTGATAAGAAGATTTAAGGAAAGAAATCTGGCTTCCAAGTATGTCCGTTTAGTTGGATATTCAAAATCATAACCAGCTTTTGCAGTCACTTGATTGCCATTAAACTCAGAAAGAAAATCCATATCAAACTTTAGGTCTTTCATAAAATATTTTATCTGACCTTCCAGTTTTGTGACTTTAGTGCCCATCTGTAAAATGACAGACACTGCCGAGGTTTCCTTGTTATCATATTTACCTAACAGAGTAAAAGGATTTGTCCATGGTGAGTGACAAAATATTATAAATTCAGGTTTACTCCCATTACTAAAATCAGCAGTTCCATTCAAAAGGAATATTTTCTCACCCCAGTCAACAGAAAGAAGTACTGCCATAATGTACTCTCTTAACAAGAGGAATTCAAATTTTACTGTCTGTAAACTAGTGAAAGATGTGTTAATATTAGCTTTCAAAGTGTCAAGTGCATATTTGAAATTAACTGCTAAATGTTCTGTAGAATTCCATGAGCAATATACATTGCCTGCAAATCCAGATGTCATATCAAGGTTGGCTATACCATACCAGCTCATAAGATATGCAACTGGCAGAGACATGTTGCTTTCTAAACCAACATTGTTTCTGATTTTCCATACAGAAAATGAGATTTCACCAATCTTATCCTCTTTCTGTAACAGTATTTTAAATCTCTTATGTGTTGCATTCATGTTGTATTGGTTACTTGCATGAAGGAAAGAATAATGTCTAATAGGAGTCTTCAGAGTAAAGGACATTGATGGAAGATAAAATTTATGCATTGTAAAGTTTGAGCTTAGGCTATATAAATAATGATTGACTCGGTACTCAAAATTCAGTGCTTTATATTCAGTAGCTGCATCATAACTTAGAACGAAATGGACTTTACCACATCTTGCGGTGAATATAGATTTGTATGGCTTGAAATTTAATGACGTAAGTATCTCTGTCCCAGCTAAATTTATTTCAGATGTTAATTCTATACCACTATTATTCATTACTTGGTAAGTAAGGTGAATTCTGTAATTATTAAAAAAACCAAAATAATCAGCACTTAAAATATTAATTTCTGTAGCATTACCAAAATCCACATTGACATTTAGATTGCAGATGGGTACATTATGCAGCATTAGAAAAAGCCCACCATTTAAGCTCATAATGTTTCTGACATTCCACTGTAACTTGTAAGTGGAAGTGTACAGATACAACTGATTTTCGTGCATGGGTATAATGTATGACACCTGAGCCTGAACATTTTTCAGACTACTAGTGTTTAGAATAGCATCAATCACAAAATTCAATTCAGAGCCATGGCTGACTATAATTTTAGCTGTCTTTAAGGCATCTTCAAGCCTCCACATAATCTTGTGATCTGTTATCTGACCACTTCTCTTCATAGCTCCTGACAGCTCTCCCCATAAGAAATTAAAATCAGTGGTACCAGATATGTTAGCACTCATGTTTCCTATGTTCAGCTTTCCTCCAAGAGCTACAGACTCTGTGATATTATAGAAATAATTAGCATTTATCTTCTCTAAAGCTTGCAGAGAGCTAGATACATCTAACTTTGCTTCAAATGCATTCCCTTCAGAAAATAATTCTCCACAGATTTCGAACTGATGATTATTAGCAGTTACATTCAAGTCTACTCTCTGCTTTGTTTCAGTCTTCATGTACTGAGTATCAAGGCCAAACTTCTTGAATGTAATAAAAGGTGTCACAATATGTAAATTCAATATATCAGTACTGTCTCCATGCTCCACACTTGTCCTGAAATCAATCACGTCATTATTCCTACCAAAACGGAGTTTTGCAGACTTATTTCTGTGTCTGACATCAAAATGGGCAGAGACTGTGTGATTCTCATATCCTTTAAATGGTGTGGTAAGTTCGGTATCTATAAAATCATATCCTTGTTTCCACTGGAAAGAGAACTTCTCATAACCAACAATGGGTGATGTGAAAATTGCACTCAAAGTGCCACTGGTTTTATTAATTCTTAAATCACCAATATACTGATCCAAGGTATCTGCTGTTTTCAAATCAGTGTTAAATTTGACAAACTTTTCCTCTGGAGAAAAGTAAATTGATGAACAATGTTTTCCATGTTCAGTGGTCAACGTAAGATCATATGTAAAACCTGAGAATTTTGCATTAAAGTCACTTCTGAAATCAATAGCATTTAATGCATTTTTCATGAGTATTACTTGTATCTTAGGAGGAGGAAATACTGGGATAAAATACAACTTACAGCTGAGATTATTAGAATTGTTTGGTAGAAGAGGAGAACTGAGTTCAAAGTGGGCATTAATTTCCTTGCTCCAACCAATAAAAATATGTGAAGATGCTTTCAAAAGATGTTGGGAATTTCTGAATACAGATACAGACAGTGAAGATTCTTTGCCATCAACTGACACTCCACTTAAGTCCAAAGTAATAATTAGCTCACGCACTGACTCATATGGGGTACTGATATTAATAACTGCAATGCTGTTTTTGAACTTAAATGATGAATCCATTATTGTACAATGTCCATTCCTCACAACTGTTAAATTGGCAGATCTTCCATTGTTTCCAGTTTGATATGTAAAATACAACAAAATATCTTCAGCATGCTTGAAAGGTGTTTCAAATCTTATTTGAGTCCCATCATCAGTAAAGGTAACATGGCCTCCAAAATTCTTTTGCATGCCATTCCTTTCCCATAGGAAATCCACATTATAGTCATGCATTAAGTCATACTTTGCAACAAACAACAGAGACTTAAATTCTGGTACTGGAGTAGACATTCGAAATTCGGTGCGCCCAGTCACAGAATCAGCTTTTCCAGATATGAATAACTCATATATGTTGCTGGGGTCCACAGTAAGGGTCAGTTCCACAGTTTTCTCACTATGTAAGAAGTTGTACTGACCGTGCAAAGTGAGTCTTTCTATACCTGGCAGAGATGTAAGAAGCTCTGCTTGAATTTCAGAAGCCAATACACCAAACACGATTGTACTTAATAAATTGAAAGAATGTTTACCAACCTTCACTTTCAAATTTGTCTGCTTCTTCTGTTCCTCAATTCTGAATGATCCAAACAAACTTACATCTGTAAACCCACTGATGGGAGTAATAATTTCACCAAATAAACTACTTCTTTCCAGTGTTATCTGCATGCTCATAAATTTATCTCCATTAATATTTACTTGAAAATGTAATGAAGCAGGAAACATCCTCAGATCATACTCCCCCTTAATCTCAACATGTGGTATCATCAGAAATGGTGACACAATTTTGGCTTCAATAAAGCTGTTCATTTCTTGTAAGTTCAAATGTATATTTAATTCACTCTTGCCAGTTGGTACAGCCAAGTAACCATACATCTTTATTGTAATATTTGAGTTTACACCCTCATCACCACTCCTAAGGTAACCAATTCTGGACTCAATATTTTCATAACCTTTCAGTGGTGTTACTATTACAAATTGTGCTTCAGTATCCAGCGTGAATGTTCCAGTCACCATATAGTCCTCATTATCTTTTGAGAATGTCAGTCTTATACTCTTCTGTTGCTCATTTATTGCAGAAGATACTACATTACACTTCAACTGCTTATAGCCATTCTCAGGAGCTTTGACAATTACTCCTGCTCTCAATGAGCCATCCTCAGTAATAAGAAATGTTCCTGTCATTTCCACTGCCAATTGGTTATGGAATATAGCTATGCTGACTGTCCTTTCCAAAGTGTTGGGTCTATAACCATATCTCAGTGAAAGTGACAGTTCCTTCAGACTGTCAAAGGGAAGTTCCATCCTCACCTTGCCATTACCTTCTTCAGAATTAAATGAACATTCACTCTGTATTATAAACTTCCAGGAACTTTTAATCAGCTGAAGATCTATGTTCATTTCACTTCCTCTTGAAAGGAAGGAATAATGAGCTAGCAATGTCTCATATCCTTTAAATGGGCTCTTCAAATTGATTTCTGCCCTTACTGGATTTAAGAATGAATCATTATCAAACCGCAGTTTACCTAGAATTTCAACCTTTTTGCCATTACTATCACAAGCCAACTCAATTGCATGGTCATTTGAATTGGAAACATCATAGCTGCCATAGACAGAGATACTGTGAAAGCCATAGATGTGATTGGTCAAGGTTATGCTGAAGTTTGAGGAATGTCTATCTGCGCTCAACAAACCAGACACTGTAACGTATTCTAGGTTTTTTGATAAGGTCATAACTGCCAGTTTGGTTGGTTTTGCCATATTTACTTCACCAGACAATGATAAATTTTCCCAGTTCTGAAATGGTGTTTGAAAAATGAGTGAACCTTTATATATATTCTTTACCAACATCAAAGACAATCCAAAACCCATTTTCTTATCTCTGTATGTTCCCAGGGCATGAGCGGTTATCTCTGGATCAATCAAGTTATAACCAAAACTTACACCAGCAATGTCACAATCTGGGTCAGAATGTCGAACAAAAAATTCCCCTGATACTTTCACCAAGTCAGAGTAAAATTTCAAGTTACACTCTATGCTTGCTTTCTTACTGCCCCATTTTGTCAGTATCTTCCCCAACCAATTTCCTTCTTCAAAACTGTAAGAAGCATTTAAAACAACTGGTTCACAGAAAGGAGAGGTTATCTCCACATTTAATCTACTCTCCCCAAACTGATATTGAAGATCTGTCTCAAACCTTATCTCCTGTGAGTACTTGTACCGAATAAGAAGGCTTGGTCTAATGTTAGAGTTGTCAATTGGAAGCTTGTATAGAATTGTGATAGGATCTGTCCAAGGGACAATAACAACAGCTCTAGCTTCCCTGATGACAAATGATCGAGGGTCTGTGACAAGAGTAAATAAACCACTTGCCTGTTGATCACACAGGTTAGCTACAAATTCATGTTCTAACCTTACTCCATCCACAAAAGTCTGTTTGTTTTCAAACGAGCCAGTGTTTCTTGGTGTTGTATAGTTTAATCTGTTTTTCCAGTTCAGTGAATCACTGATGATGAGAGTATTGGTCAGTCTTATGTCTCCAGGCAAGTGAAGGCTGGTTTGAATTGTTCCACTGTAACTTGTATGATCAAATGCCAACTTCACATTTTTCAGAAGAAGTGAACTATTTGCAGTCATGTCAAAATGAAGAGATAAAATGTTTTTAGCATTTTCATAACTGCCAGCAGCTATGATATTTATGTTATTATTATTCCACTTCCCTCCACAGTTGAATTGTAAGCTTCCTGGTAAAAGACGATTTCCTATAGTTACATTCATATTCTGATTTGGCATTTGTACTCCTGCAGATAGTTGCATATTTGAAAATGAATGGACTTCACCTACTAAATATACAAACAAGAGTTTTTCTTCTGTCAGGCTTACTAAAAATGTTTCATTGAGCTTTCCACTTTCCAGCTGATGGAATACAACTATCTTGAATTCATCTGTGAATGGTGTTTTTAATTGCAATATACCACCAAGGGAAGAATTTGATTTCAATCCTGAAATATCAAACATGGCTACATATTCTCTGAAAACTGCATTAGCTTTCATTTTTATATAAGTTGTGCCATTTACATCCTGGAAATCAGTAAAACTGTACTCTGCAGAAGTAATTTCATAACCACTGAATGGAGTGGCAATCCGAAAACCTCCAGCAGCTGTGTCAAATTTCTTTATTACAAATTCAGCAACAATTTTATTATCCAATGACCAATCCATCTCTAAATTGCCAGCAGTTTCTACTGAACTGTCTGTGAATGCCAATGTACAGTTCACAGATTCTAAATATTGAATAGGAGTATTAAACCGTACATCTCCTAACAAACTTGATGTGCCAGATTTCCAGTTTGCCTCAACAGTTGACTGTTTGGTATTGTAGTTGAGAAGAGCAAATGTTTGGATAGTCAGCTGGTTATCTGTGCACGATTTGAACTCAAGTTCAAAAGAAACATGTGCAATTGCAGGAACAGTACTCTCTAGATGAGCTTCCACTTTCCAGCCCCACAAGTTTGAAACAGTACTGAGCCTCCTCACACTTACTGTAAGATTCAGCTTTTCTTCCTGCCAGGAGGTCTGTACCTGTTATCACAAATTAAAATAGTAGTTGCTATACAGCTGAACATAGATTATTTTCTATATTACAAAGGACACAATAACAAGGACTGCTAGGTACCAGTGAATTCTGGTAGGTTACTGGTTAAAACGTTTGGTTTTTTTAGTCAAGGATGAACAAAGGTCTAGATTGTAAATGTTATTTGATATGAGTCAGATACCACAGAAATTCAAAATATTATTTCACTTTTAATATTTATGGTATATAAATCTGCTCAGGTGACATGAAAACTGAAGAGCAAAATGGGCATATAAATGTATAGCAGATAAGCAACCTCTCACCTGACATCTTATATCACAGTTAATTTATCTACTGACACTGCTAGAGGAATCAGAACCTCTGCACACTTGCAGTATAAATGGGAGAACCAATATTGTACAGCAAACGGCCACCACTATAACATACAGAATGTAATCATATGTGAGCTTATGTTGTGAGGGTTGAGAGGAGCAACATAACCCAGTGCTGTTAATATTTTACATCCATAATGTCTGAGCAATCTCTGTTGAATGGGACTTCTGGACACTTATGCCCAACTATTTTGGTCTCTGAAGTTCCAATAGCTGGTACACTGTCATTGTTAAAAGAATAATTTTATTTATCAACCATTTTCATCAAAGACAATAGCAACATTATGAATTCCTCCCATTTTTAGTGACAGTAGTTCCTTAGAACCTATATAGGTTTCACCATTTCATTCAAATGCAAATCTTGCCACAAAATACCAAAACACATTTTAGTAGCAGAATAGACATATCCAATCCTTCTAATTACTTCTTTTCAGGAAAAATTTCCACCAAAATACTCATTTCTCTTCTCTATAAGTGATCTCTAGAACACATCATTCAGAAGACAAACAAGTTCTTTCTCCTCCACTTGAGCCATGACAGTCTCATATTAAGTGACCATATTTGGGAGGGGAAAGAAAAAAAACTGCTGTTTAATATTTTCTTCTCCAGTGTATAGTTCTGAGACAAAGAGCAATAAAGGCAGACAGGTGTACTTGTGTTGTTTTACATATATTATAGTTAGTCCCAACTATCAGTATATTACTCCACAAACTCCATTCTTTGAAAACCAGAATACACAAGCTAACTATACGTAATGTATTGTGTCTAAGAATTTCCCCTTCCATATCAATATCTAACTAAACTGTGGAATTCTGAAGTTGTTGGCAATTTGACACACCCGTAACATTAAAATTTTATGAGAAATTGTGCTCCATTTGCTGCACAGCATTCAAATTAGTGATGGGCTCTAACCAGTCACCTGTTAATTGGGTAGAGAGGTTTCTATTTTTGGAGGTAAAGCAGCCAAAACATGAAGCTGGCCACTTGCCTCCACTTTTCCTATACCTATGTAGCAATATCAGTCTACCTAGTTTCCTCCGAAGACGCCTCCCCTGGTTGTTGAATAATCTAAAAACAACCAGTTTTCTTGAACTGTAACTTCTCAGCACATCACCACAAATTATTCAGTAACTTACATAAAACCACATGTACACCATTGTTATTATATTGTGGTTTCTGGCATGTGACTGTCCTTGCCTGGTGATTTACTGTGGAAGAATACTGAGGGTGCCTGCTTCCAATGTGCCATTTTTAATTGTCATTTATTTGTTATTTATGTGTAACAATTTCTATTCTGAGACTCCTCAAGCTACTGTTGTACACATTTTAAATAAAAATGAAATAATGCTAAGAGCATCGACCAACAAAACAAACAAATATACCAAGAAATTACAGGTCATACAGTATGGCAGCAGTTCAGATTAAAGGCAAATAACACAAATAACCTGCCTTCATGAAAAGTGTACAAAAATTCAGAAGCTGGTATAATAATGCAATACAAAAGACCTAATAAAATGGAGAATTACCAACCAATCCATTGGTTTTGTTAATGCAACTTCAATTAAGTATGCATAACTACTGCCTTATTATAATTATTAATTACAATTAGAAGATGGTGGAAGCAGTGAGTACAAGTGTGGTGAGTTCCGACCTATACAATCAAAATAAATGTGATTTAAGTGTGTCTGAGTGCTCAAATTGTGTGTTACTGGAGAATCAACTTCATAGTGCATTAGAAGAATTAGAATCAGCTAAATTAATTTTAAAACTTCTACAAAAGGAAAGTGACGAAGACTTCCCTCATGGTGATAGGACCAGCGCGGCGATTAATTCATCTAGAGATACGCGTGCTTTAGTGCAATCAAACAGACTAGAAAATAATAAATGGACAGTAATAATAGCAAAGTGCTGCAGGAAAGGCTTTTTATCAAAGAATCTCACTGAACCGAATAATACATATCCCCTCTCTACAGCTAACCGCTACGAGCAACTAACTAACCTACAAGACACGCAAGCAAATAATATAACACTGAAGATTCAACAAGAAAGTAATCCTTCCGACATTCCCAACCATGATCACCAAACGAAATTGCAGCACCAAAGTAGGGGCAGGACTCAACAAACGAAAAAAAAAAAAAAAACAGGGAGGATTTTCAAATATACCATATTCCAACCTTACTCAATGGCAAAATAGGAAACAAAAGCATGGAAACAGTATCAAGTGTAGTGACTTATATGAATAGTGTAACAAAAATTAAGTTAAGACAACATAAAATAACAATGATTGGTGACAGTTTGCCTAGAGGAATTAGGGAAAATGTGGAACTTTCACTAAGTAATAAATTTGGCGTATATAGTATGGTTAAGCCAGGTTGGGAACTAAATACCCTTCTTGAATCAGCAAATAGTGTTTTAGGAAGCCTAACCCAAAGAGATATAATCCTCATCTGTGGCGGCTCAAATGAATTTAATACTGATACGGCTTCGGTGGTCTAGTGTGCTGGCCTTTGGTACCCAAGTTCGCGGGTTCAAACCCGGCCGAAGCCGTTGGATTTTTAGGGCGAAAAAATCCTCAGCACGCCTTCCTTCGGAGGGGAAGTAAAGCCGTTGGTCCCATGTCATAGATTTGCGGCATGTAAAAGATCCCTAAATTCACGTGAAGTCGGAATTTAGGCAAAATTACTACCGGACATCTTTCTTGCCCACAGTTCCACCTTTCGTTGCTAGGCGCAGAGGCATGTGGCGGCGAAAGTGGGAACGTCTAAAGGCGGGGGAAAGCAATGGCAAACTACCCCCAAGAACTTGCCTAGGATGCAGTGTGCCAAGAGCCATATCGGTTCCATAACCAGGCTCTGGCTCCTG
>Ga0123354_10007728_pt1 | contig 16256 bp, 14 predicted proteins | sample TergutLab28metaG_2_FD_97872 | JGI IMG/M metagenome (GOLD analysis project Ga0123354, IMG submission 97872) | Labiotermes labralis P4 segment gut microbial communities from Petit-Saut dam, French Guiana - Lab288 P4 | ecosystem: Host-associated > Arthropoda: Insects > Digestive system > Gut ...
ATTCCCAGAAGAGAATCAGAAGCAATCAGATAATATTCGGGTGCATTTTCGCAAAAATATTTTAGTGAAGTAATGCCCTTTTGTGCAGATTGAATTTCATCGAAAACAATTAAGGTGTTTTCGGCAACAATTTTTGTCTGATAAAAGATTTCTAATGTAGTAATGATTCGTTTTGGATTGAGATCTTGTAAAAACAAGTCTTGCAGGCGAACTTCATCTTCAAAATTCACATACACCATTTGCTCAAAATCACTTTTACCAAATTCTTTAATGAGCCAAGTTTTACCCACTTGTCTTGCTCCTTGTACAATGAGAGGCTTTCTATCGGGGTTTAACTTCCACTTTATTAATTCTTTAATCTTGTATCTATACATTTTTATCCACGAAATTTTCGGCAAAAATACATTTTTTCCTACGAAAAAATGAGACGCTTTACATTTTTTCATTCATATAAACCTATTTCAGACTAAAACAATTAAAAAGTTTATCTTCGCCAGCAATAACGAAATAAAATTTAATAGTATGAAAACACAGGAAATCAAAGCATTATTTGCACAATTTGAGCAAGCCTCCGGCGAATTTGAAGGAATTGAATGTTGGAGCGCACGAGAACTTCAAACCCTGTTAGGGTATTCTAAATGGGAAAATTTTTCCAAAGTAATTGACAAAGCCAAAGAATCCTGCCTTAATTCAGGAGAAAAAATCAGCGATCATTTTCCTGACGTCAGGAAAACGATACCTATGCCTAAAGGTGCTGAAAAAGAGATGATTGACATCCTTCTCACGCGTTACGCCTGCTACTTAATTGCTCAAAATGGGGACAGTAAAAAGGATAATAACTCGGCTGTTAGAAATATGCTCTTAGAGCGAGGAATTATTCCCGAACAACTACCGCCCGCAGAAGACATTAAAAAAGTAGAACGAAAACTAAAAAAATCAGAAAAACCCCTAATCATTAACCACTAAATCATGCCTGCCTTTAAAAACAAAATCGCCATTGCTTATGATTTCGACGGCACGTTAGCCCCCGGAAACATGCAAGAGTATAATTTTATTCCGGATCTGAACATGGATATTCATCAATTTTGGAAAGAAGCCAACTTTATTGCCAAACAACACGATATGGATGAAGTGCTGGCATACATGTTCTTAATGCTGGAAAAGGCAAAACAAAAAAATATCTCTATTAAAAAGGAGGATTTTTATCAGTATGGCAAACAGATATCTTTTTATAAGGGTGTAGAGACATATTTTGAGCGGATAAATCAATATGCGGCGGAAAAAGGATTTGAGATAGAGCATTATATCATTTCTTCCGGTTTGCGCGAGTTTGTAGAAGGCACCTCAATAGCCCACCATTTCAAAGATATTTTTGCTTCCGGTTTTATGTACGATGCGAATAATGTAGCGTGTTGGCCCGCGCTGGGCGTAAATTACACCAACAAAACACAATTTTTGTTTCGTATCAACAAAGGGATTCACAATTCTTATGATAATACTCTCATTAACAAAATCGTACCGGAACATGAAAAACCCATCCCCTTTTCCAACATCATCTATTTAGGCGACGGGGAAACCGATATTCCGGCAATGAAGATGGTAAAGATGCAGGGCGGGTTTACGATTGCTGTGTATAACGAAAATTTTATCCCTACCGAAAGCCGTAAAAAAGCCCCAAAAGCCATTTGCGAAGAGATTGTGCGCCAGCAGCGTGCCGACTTCATGGCGCCGGCAAACTATTTAGAAAATAGCGCATTAGATATCCTAATTAAACGGTGTATTGATAAAATTGTGGCAGAGCAGGAGCTAAATCGCCTGTAGTCTCATTTATAATAGATTAACCGGATTGTCCGGATTATGGATTGGTTCGAAAAACCGAAAGAAAAGTACTACCATGTTTTCAAATTCTTGCTAACTACTTCAATTTTTTCTCCTCAATATTCAATCAGCACAATCCCTCTTTTTTCGGCGTGTGCCTTTACAGCATTTGAGAAACTAAACGAGGCAAGGCATAAATAGATTTTATACTTTTCATTCATAGGATAATTGGCGCGATAGGATTCTAATTTGCTGAAAGGAAGTATTTACCATTTTTTCAAGGGTAGCAATTTTTTTTCCGGTTTCTTTAAATAGCAGGTCGGTTTCTTTCTGTTGCTTGGCATTTTCTTTATGTAGCAGGTCGGTTTCTTTCAGTAGCAAGTTTGTTTCTGCATGTTTTTCCGTTATTAACGGTTCGATTCTTGAATGGCTGCCCATACACTTTCGAAGGTAGGAGCGGGGTTTTGGATCACTGTGTTCATTTTTTAGAGTTTAAATTAGTAAATTAATTTGAGATTTGTTTGATTTTATCGCGTTTAATGAAGCGATATGGTTGAAAAATATTTTTGTAAATACTTGGGGGTCTGTGTGATGACATGTTATTAAACGAATCTTAATCTTAAAACCAAGTACGCTGCAAATATATGTAAAAAAAGGACGTTTGTCAAGAAGAATAATCACCATTCGGCAAATGAATATTTTGATGGAGGTTGAAAGTCGAAAGATGTTAAAATAATATTACTATGAAAAAATCACGAATATTAATACTTAGTTTTTTAGTAATTATGATTGCCGTTACTTCTGCTTTTATTGCAAGAAAAACTATTTTTTTTACACCCAATACAAATTTTTCTACATTAATCATTCCTAAACACGCCACATTTGAACAAGTAATTGATTCTTTAACAAAAAATAACATTCTTAACAATACTCAAACTTTTAAACTTGCTTCAAAAATTTTAAAATACGACAAAAATGTAATGCGCGGAAGGTACCAAATTAAAGCGAAAGAAACGAATTATCAACTGGTTAAAAAACTAAGAAAAGGGCAACATTATCCGGTTACTTTCACTTTTAATAATGTGCGGATTTTGTCGGATTTTATACAAAAAACCGAGCATAAATTCCTTTTTTCCGAACAAGAATTACAAAAGTTGTTAGAAAATTCAGATTTTCTGCACAGCATAGGATTTACAAAAGAAACACTACCTGCGCTTTTTATCCCGAATACTTATCAGATTTATTATGATATAGATGCCGATGAGTTTGTGGAAAAGTTTCAATCTTTTTATCATCATTTTTGGAATGAGAAGCGTTTAGAGCAAGCAAATGAGCTATCTCTCACTCCTGTTGAGATTGCCACATTAGCATCTATTGTAGAAGAAGAAAACTACAAAGAGTTTGAAAAGCCTATCATTGCAGGGGTGTATCTCAATCGTTTGCGTATTGGGATGCGATTGCAGGCAGATCCCACGGTAAAGTTTGCAGTGGGCGATGTTACCTTAAAACGTATCTTAAACAAACATTTGGAAACTGATTCGCCGTACAATACTTATATATATGCGGGGTTACCGCCGGGTCCTATTCGTTTCCCGGATCCCTCTACCATAGATTCCGTGTTGCAATATACAAATCACAACTATTTGTATATGTGTGCAAAAGAAGATTTTTCAGGAGCGCATAATTTTGCTACTACTTTGGCAGAGCATGAACGCAACGCCACAAAATATAGAAATGCTTTAAATAAACTGAAAACTAAAAACTGAAAACTAAAAAAGTGTTTCTTTGCCACCGCATTGGCTCCGTAGTTCAGCTGAATAGAACGTCAGATTCCGGTTCTGAAGGTCGTGGGTTTGAATCCCGCCGGAGTCGCAAAATAGAATACTAATAGTTTGACTTATTAATTATTACTCTATGAATTTTTATGAATTAATTACAAAACGACAGAGTGGACGGCAATATGATACCCGTTTGGTAGAGCCGGAAAAAATAAGGCAATGTATAGAGGCGGCTCGCTTGGCACCATCGGCGTGTAATGCACAACCTTGGAAATTTATTGTGGTGGATGAGCCGGAGTTGAAAAATCCACTTGCAAGTGCTGGAAAAGAATATACGTTAATGGATATTGGTATTGCTGCTACTCACTTTAGTTTGCAGGCAACTGATCTTGGATTAGGAACCTGTATTATAGGTTGGTTAGACGAAAAAAAAGTGCAAAAACTCCTTCAGATTCCGAATAAAAAACGGATTCCCCTGCTTCTAACCGTAGGTTATTCTACCAATGAAATACGAAAAAAACAACGAAAGGAGTTAAACATCATCTATGGTGCAAATAAATATTAAACAAGAGCATAATCATTGTTAACAAAAAGATTATTAAAGGATGGACTACAATTTTAGAGAAGTTGAAAAAAAATGGCAGCAGTACTGGCGTGAAAACAATGTGTATAAATCAGAGATAGACCACTCAAAACCAAAATATTACGTGCTCGACATGTTTCCCTATCCATCAGGGGCAGGACTGCACGTGGGACATCCGCTCGGCTATATTGCTTCCGACATCTATGCGCGCTACAAACGGCAAAAGGGATTTAATGTGCTGCACCCCATGGGCTACGATGCGTTTGGACTGCCCGCAGAACAATACGCCATCCAAACAGGACAACACCCCGCCATTACTACATCGCAAAATATTGAACGATACCGAGAACAGTTAGACAAAATAGGATTTTCATACGACTGGAATCGCGAGGTGCGTACTTGCGACCCCGACTATTATAAATGGACGCAATGGACTTTTATTCAACTTTTTAACCACTACTATTGTCAAGATGCGCAACAAGCGCGCCCTATCTCTGAATTGGAAGAGGTTTTTACGGCTGAGGGCGCCGCACGAATTCGTCCGGCTGCTACCGTTGAACTCTCTTTTACCGCCGATGAGTGGAATGCAAAAACCAATGAGGAAAAACAGGTTATGTTGCTGAATTATAGATTGGCATATTTGGCAGACACGTGGGTAAACTGGTGCCCTAAATTGGGTACCGTACTCGCCAACGACGAAGTGGTAAACGGGCTCTCCGTGCGCGGCGGGTTCCCCGTTGAAAGAAAACTGATGAAACAGTGGATCTTGAGAGTCTCCGCTTATGCTGAACGTTTGTTGCAAGGACTTAACACCATAGATTGGAGCGAATCGCTGAAAGAGATCCAAAAAAACTGGATAGGCAAAAGCGAGGGAGCAGCAGTAGAATTTAAAATTAAAAATTTAAAATTTAAAATTGATATCTTCACTACGCGTCCCGATACTATTTTTGGCGTTACTTTTATGGTGCTTTGTCCTGAGCATGAGTTGATTGATGCGATAACAACGCCCGGGAAAAAGCAAGAAGTAAAGGAGTATGTTTTAAAGGCGAAAAATCGCACCGAGTTGGAGCGTGCGGGCGATGTGAAAAAAGTATCCGGAGTATTTACAGGCGCTTACGCGGTAAATCCGTTTACCAACGAAGAGATTCCGGTGTTTGTTGCCGAATATGTGCTGGCAGGCTACGGCACCGGCGCCATTATGGCAGTACCCGCCCACGACAGCCGCGACTATGCTTTTGCAAAACATTTTAAATTGCCTATCAGAGAGGTAATTAGAGGTGGTAATATCTCCGAAGAAGCCTATGAAGCCAAAGAGGGAACCTGCGTTAATTCGGGCTTTATTACCGGAATGAGCGCGAAAGAGGGCGCAAAAGCTGTGATTCTAAAAATTGAGGAGTTGAAGATCGGCTACAGAACTATAAACTATCGTTTGCGCGATGCCATTTTTAGTCGCCAAAGATATTGGGGAGAGCCGTTTCCGGTCTATTTCAAAAACGAAATCCCATACCTGTTGCCGGAAGAAGAATTACCACTCATGCTTCCCGATGTGGATAAATACTTGCCCACCGAAACCGGCGAGCCCCCTTTGGCGCGCGCGCAAAATTGGCAAACCAAAGAGGGTCATAAGTTAGAATGTAGCACAATGCCCGGCTTTGCCGGCTCCAGCGGATACTACCTGAGATATATGGATGCGCATAACAAAAAAGAGTATTTTTCGAAAGAAGCGAACGAATATTGGCAAAATGTGGATCTGTATGTAGGGGGTTCTGAACACGCAACAGGGCATTTGATCTATGCGCGTTTTTGGAATAAATTCTTGTACGACATCGGATTGGTTTGTAAAGACGAACCGTTCCAAAAGTTAATCAACCAAGGAATGATACAGGGGAGATCCAATTTTGTATATCGTATTCAAGGAACTAATACATTCGTATCTTTCGGATTTAAAGAGAATTATGAAGTAACCCCCATTCATGTGGATATCAATATTGTGCATAATGATGTGTTAGATACGGAACTCTTTAAACAATGGTCGCCCGATTTTGCTAATGCAGAATTTATCTTGGAAAACGAAAAATATATTTGCGGTTGGGAGGTGGAAAAAATGTCGAAATCGAAGTATAATGTACAAAACCCTGATGATTTGGTAGAAAAATATGGCGCTGACACGTTGCGAATGTATGAGATGTTTCTGGGACCGATTGAGTTGGCAAAACCTTGGGACACCAACGGTATTGAAGGAGTATCCCGTTTTATCCGCAAGTTCTGGCGCTTGTTTCACGATGTAAACAACGAGTGGAATGTGAGCGACGCCGAACCCACAACGGAAGAGTACAAGATTTTACACCGCACCATACAAAAAATTGAAAGCGACAACGAGCGTTTCTCTTTTAACACTGCCGTAAGTGCTTTTATGATTTGCGTAAACGAACTTACCGACCTAAAATGCAACAAACGCCGCATCTTGGAACCGTTAGTGATCTTGCTTTCTGCATATTCTCCCCACATCTGCGAAGAATTGTGGCAGCTGTTGGGTCATGAAAACACTGTGGTCTTTGCCGCTCTTCCCATATTTAATCCAGAATTTTTAGTAGAAATCAGTTTCAACTATCCGGTATCTTTCAACGGAAAAACCCGTTTTTTTAAAGAGTTCCCATTAGATAAACCTTTAGTAGATATTGAATTGGAAATAATTAAATTAGAGGAATCAAAAAAATGGATAGAAGAGAAACCGGTAAAAAAAGTAATCATTGTGCCTAAAAAAATTATTAATATTGTGGTGGGATAATTGGTGCAATACCCGGTTTTTTTTCATTTCAACAATAATTTTATATTTGCGGCAAATTTTATTTTGATAATGAAAAAAACTATTTTGGCTCTTTTTGCTTTATTGTTCACTATCCCTTTTTCATTACAATCACAAGTAAACTACAAGATTAATGAAAATTCCTATCAAAAAATAAATATCTCTTTTACTTTTGGAGAATTAAAATCAACAGATACCAAAACCAATGAAGGTGTTTTTTCCCGTATTTTTATTGAAGGATGCGGCAGTTCCAATAAGGTAGGAGATCCCGAATTGCCCGTAGCAGTAAAGATGCTGGAGATTCCTCTTTGCGCAGATTATGGGATCAATGTTTATGGTAAAGATTTTGTGATTTATGACGCTCAAAATCTGGAAATTAATTATCCTGTGTGTCCTGTACAACCCTCTGTTTCCAAATCTCACGAAGGACAAGTTGAATTTATTCAAAACCAAAATACTTACCAAACCAATGCTTTTTTTGCGTTGCCATTGGCGCAATTTGAAGAAGTGGGCATTATGCGTAATGTTAACCTGGGAATGCTTTATGTGTCTCCTGTACAATATAATCCTGTTACACAAGAAATTAAAATTTATAAATTGATTGAAGTTGAAATTCTTTTTAAAAAAATTGAGTTGGTTAAAACACAGGTTGTTAAAGATTTACATAAAACTCCGTTGTTCCGACCTTCAAATATTATCAATGCTGTACCGATAGACAAAGCAGAGTTTGCAAATATCCCTATAAAATACTTAATCGTTGCCCATTCCATGTTTAGAGAGGTGTTAGATGAATTTATAGCCTGGAAAAAAAGAAAAGGTTTTTTGGTGGAGATTGGATATACCGACGAGGCATCTGTGGGAAGAGATACCACTTCCATTGCAGCTTTCATTAAATCTCACTATGAAAATGCGACACAGGATAATCCGGCGCCCACTTATGTATTGTTGGTGGGTGATGTACAACAAATTCCGACATTTAAAAGAGCCGGCATAGATAATATTCATCCCACCGATTTATACTATTTTACATGGGCGGGTGGAAATATCCCTTGTTGCCACTACGGACGTTTTTCCGCTCAAAATATCGAGCAACTCATTCCGCAAATTGAGAAGACTTTACAATATGAGCAATATGCGATGCCCGATCCGAACTATTTAAACGATATAGCATTGATTGCCGGGTTTGATTCAGATTATGCGTCTCTTTATGCCAACGGTTTTATAAACTATGCTACCCAATACTATGCAAATAAAGAGTATGGATACAAAACAGTGTATGCACATTATCATCCGTGTTCCTCCGATGCAGCGCTTATTCGCACTGAGATTGGAAACGGGGTAGGAATTGCCAATTATACTGCACATTGTAATGAATCCGGATGGTATAGCCCCTCTTTCATTAAAAACCATATTCCTGCCATGAATAATTTAAACAAATATGGGTTAATGATTGGAAATTGCTGTTTGTCTAATAAATTTGATGTTGGAGAATGTTTTGGAGAAGCGATGCTTCGCACTGCAGGAAAGGGTGCCGTGGGATATATTGGCGCCTCCAACAATACCTATTGGGATGAAGATTACTACTGGAGCATGGGACTAAAATCCCAAATCTCTTTAACTCCAAAATATAATTCCGACCATTTAGGCGCTTACGATAGATTGTTTCACACACACAATGAAGCATTTAACAAATGGATGACCACTTTTGGATCTATGATTACGGCAGGGAACGAAGCTATTCAAACCTCAACGTCAGATCTAAAAAAATACTATTGGGAAATCTACCACCTCATGGGCGACCCCTCTGTGATGACTTATTTAACCAAACCTGCTCTCATGAAAGAAGAGGTTCCAAAAGTGTTGAAAGTAGGAACGCAAACTTTGAACGGAAAAGTTGCCCCATACGCTTATTGTGCCTTAACCAATAATGAAGGAGAACTCATTAGCACCGGTTTTTCCGATAACAATGGAGATATTACCCTACATTTTAACCCGCTGATAGAAGGAGAATATGAGTTTGCCGCTTGGGCGCAAAACTACATCCAATTTTTTAAAACCATTCTTGCCGATTCCGGAAAACTTAATTCAACCCCTTGTCTAATCTATCCAAATCCTGTACATACTACATTGTATGTTTTTAATGAAAATATAATATCTTCTTACGAAATTGTTGATTTAAACGGTAAAAAAATAACATCAAAACAAAATGTAAACAATAATTTAATACCTATAAATATAATCTCTTTTCCCAATGGAATCTACTTTTTAAAAGTAACAGATAACAAACAAAAAACCTTTGTGAAGAAATTTGTGAAAAATTAAAATTGAATTTTCAATCTAAAATCTAAAATCGTAAATCTAAAATGAATACCTCATCCCAGTTTGACCAAATAAAAAAAATATGTTTTGAGCTTTTCTCAAAGAAAGCGGTAGATTACGGTACGGCTTGGCGCGTATTGCGAACCCCCTCCTTAACCGACCAAATCTATATTAAAGCGCAAAGGATAAGAAGTATTCAGGAAAAAGGGGTCTCGAAAGTTAAAGAAGGGATAGTGCCGGAGTTTGTAGGGATTATCAACTATTCTGTAATGGCATTGATACAGATTGAAATAGGAGTTGCCGATTCTTACGAAGGGATGATCCCCGCCGAAGAAGCATCGCAATTATATTTGAAATATTTTCACAACGCTAAAGCATTAATGCTGAATAAAAATCATGATTACGGCGAAGCGTGGCGCAATATGCGTGTGGAATCTTTAACCGATATTATATTAATGAAATTGTTGCGTATTAAACAGATTGAAGACAATAAAGGGTTCACCATCGTTTCCGAAGGCTTAGATGCGAATTACTACGACATCATCAATTATGCCGTATTTGCGCTGATTAAATTAGAGATGTAACTCCTTAAATCTTAAATTATTAAATTTTAAATTTATAATCCATGTATAATCAAAATTAAAGAACAATGAAAAAACAAAAAGAGCCTCTTTGGCTTATGATCTTGCGTATCGCATTGGCGGTGGTTTTTATCTTTTCCGGCTTATCAAAAGCAGTGGACCCTGTGGGGTGGGGAATAAAAATGGACGAATATTTTAACTCCTTCGGAATAGGATTTATGCACCCGTTTTCTTTGTGGATAGGCATTTTGGTGGTCGCTGCGGAGTTTACGCTGGGCTTTATGTTGCTGTTTAAAATCAGGGTGCGCCTTACCCTGTTGGGGTATCTCCTGTTTATGATATTCTTCTTCTTCTTAACGGCGTGGTTGGCAGTAGCAGAGCATCTTGAAATGTATTATGGATACAACTTGGGTGTAGTAAAAGATTGTGGGTGTTTTGGACAGGCTGTTGCCATGAGCAATTTGGAAACATTTCTTAAAAATGTAGCCCTGATGATTCTTACCCTGCTTGTCTTTGCCAAACGCAAAACTATTCCCGATATCAGATTAACCCTACTGGGACAATGGTTGTTTGCTTTTATTGGAGCAGGCATAGTATTATTGATACAATACTATGGTTTGCGAAATCTGCCTATAATTGATTTCAGCAACTGGAAAAAAGGTGCGAATGTAGCTGAAATATTTATAGAAAAACCCGCTGAAATTGATATTCTTTTCTTATATAAAAATGAAATAGGTGATGAAAAATTATTGTCTATGGAAGATCTCGGTAATATAACCGAAACATATCCAAAGTTTTACGATGAATTTACTTGTATAAATCGTATTGATTCTGTAATTTCTGAAGCAGTGAAACCCGAAATCCCGGGATTCTCCATGTTAGACTGTCGAGGAAGAGACTATGCCCATATCTATCTTAACAAAGAGAACGTTTACTTACTCTTTATGCATGATTTGGATGAAGTAAACGACGAAGCCATGCAATCGAAAAACTTGAAAACCCTTGTACAATACTGCGATACTAATAACATTGACTTCGTGGCGATTACTAACTCTTCCTATGATGATATTGACCGGTTTATTAAAAACTACGCTATTACTTTTCCGGTCTATTACAACCAGATTGATCCGGTAAAGGGTCCTTTCATGGTTCGCGATGCCATCCGCTCTAACCCCGGATTGATCATACTGAAGAACGGGGTTGTTGAAGAAAAAAGAGGATGGCGGAGATTTTAGAACTACCTTAAACCGTTGGCATTAGACAACGACAATTAATAACCCTTAACCCTTAAACCCATGGTAATTTCCCAGTTAATTCGTGCGCTTTTAGAAGAAAATACCGTAGCCGTTTCCGGATTAGGAACATTTTCTATTGAGCATGGCTCATCTCATATCATAGAAGATGTTGTTTATCCACCCCAAAATATTATTGTGTTTGAATACTTTAAAGATGTTGAAAGTTTTGATTTTGTAAGTAAACTTTCCAAATGGGAACAGATTAGGATAGATGAAGCACAAGTGGTACTTTCTGAATGGATCAATTTGATTGAAAAAGGATTAGAACATGATAAAAGCGTGTTTTTTGATAATTTTGGAACATTCTCAAAAGATCTATCCGGAAAAATTGTTTTTCAAAGCATCATAATTCCGGAATTAAACATTGAGAACGAAGGGTTTGATCCTGTTTTTATTCCTTCAAAAATAAGAAAAAATAATCTACCGAATAAGGATTTTCCTATGGTAGATAAACGAATTTGTCTTATTAAAAAAGAAAAAAAACGCGATCGATTATTATTTGTATTTATAATCACATTATCTGCCCTATTGTTATGTGGGTTGCTACTAAAAAACAAGTTTAATGATTTTTATCGAATGATTTTTTTGAAACAAGAAACCCATGAAATGATCCATAATATGGATTTGGAAGACACAGCTTATATAAGCAGTAAGTTGGAAGAAGTTGCTACAGAAATTGTTTCTGCCGATAACCATATTCAAGCGACCCCCGTCAACGATCTAACCTTCCATGAAGAAGATCTTAAAGATACGGATATGAATCCTTCCGAACCTGTAACTTCTGACGCTAAATACCTGCCTTTTCAAAAGGGGAAATATTATGTCATCGCAGGAAGTTTTATGAAAGAAGAGGATGCGCTGCGTCATATAAAACAAAAGAAATTGGAGAAATATCCTGCAAAATTAGTCGTTCAACCCGAGAATCCACGCTGTCGTGTTTGTATTGGAGTGTTTGATAATGAGATAGATGCAATAGAATTTGCGGCACGATTAGACAAAAATTACTGGATATTGAAATAGGTATTAAAAAAAGTATATTTTTGCGCCCCCAAAGAAAAAAGAACCCTTTTTAAAAAAATATTGAAATGTCAAGAGTTTGCCAAATTACAGGAAAAAAAGCGATTGTGGGAAATCATGTTTCGCACTCCAATATTAAATCTAAAAGACGATTTAATCCTAACTTGCATAATAAGAAGTTTTTTGTTCCCGAGTTAGGCGGATGGGTAGTGTTAAAAGTTTCTGCAAAAGGGATTCGCAATATCAGTAAAAAAGGAGCATGGAACGCTATTGTTGATGCAAATAAAAAAGGTATTCTAAAGTAATACTTTTTTATTTTCCATAATTTTTAGTTTTAAATGAAAGAGAGGCTGTCAATTTGGCAACCTCACTTTTTTTGGCTAAAAATTAACTGAAATTTTTTCTATAAAAGTAGCAAAAAGTCAAGTCGGTGGCTTCGGCTTCGCTCAGCCACCGAATGCAACGGTTCGTCCGCATGGCCTGCCGACTTTGCCGCCCGCAGAGGTTTTCTATTTCGCACACCCCGTTAGTGATGGCCGAAACTTGAAGATGTTTGTTGTTGAAAACCACGAATATTCAGATTTTATAACAGATTGCGAAAATAGGAGTTTATTTCCATTGTGCATTTTTGGGGCGTATAAAAACGCCCCACCCCCATGGCGCATTGATGTTTGCTCTCAACTCAATGTACTCACGTACAAAATATCCTAATTCATTAGCAAAGTCATCAGGCAAAGGAAATCCGCTAATATTTTTCACATGCTCATTATAGCTGATTTCTAAAATGTCATAGGGAGATTCTTTATCAATCCCCATACCTTCTTCCGTAAAATGACTAAGGTCGTAACTTGATAATATTTTTATCAAATGTTCATATTCTACTTTAGAGGGTGCCGCAGTGTAGATTGTGCCTTCTTTAAAAGATTCATTTTGAATGAGTACTCGTGAATTTTTCGATGAATCAATATAAAGAATGAATTTTAATTGATCTTTAGGGTTATCTAAATTATAGAACGAAGTTTCATAATAAAGACTCACAAACTTATAGGTGAGCATACTATTTGCAAAAACATATTGGTTTTGTTCGTTAGGTTCACCCAATTTGAAAAAATCTGTTTTTTCGGGAACCAAAATAAGAGTATCGTTTGTAAAGTACACAATATTATATTTTTGTTTCAACTCCATTCCATAACGTGGTTGCGAAAGAATAATATAATTGTTTTTCACATATTTGGTTACCTTAAATTCAGCAAAATCAATCCCTTTTTGCAGTGTAGCGGTTTTCTTTGAGATATTCAAATACTCCTTATCTTTTCCTACTCAAGTAATCTTATTTATTTTAGGCTGATGTGAATAGGTTAGAAAATGAATGAGAATTAAGGAAGAAAGGAGTAAAATGCGCTTCATTTTGCTTACTTTAAAATATTGTTTTTTCGTCTTAAGATTATTGGCCAGGAAAATGCTAAACTTTCTCGTTTTATGTTAGGGATTATTTTATACATGGGTTCTAAAGATATAAAACTACTCACATAAAAACTATCCCCGTTTTTGAGCAAAATTTCCGTCAATCCAATGCCTAATGCAGGATCAATCAATTCTGTGCATAAATCTATGTCTTCTAAATGAAAATACTTTTGTGTTATATTGCTATATGTTACATTGCTGTTTTCGTCAATTTCAATAATGGTATCTTTATCATACAAATAATAATTTATTGTGAAAAATATAAAAAATACAGGAATTATAAACGCTAAAAAAAACATTGAGTGATTAACTTGCAAGCCGGATTGATATATTGATCTAAAAAAAACAATTATAAGGGCAACAAATAAAATAAACCATAACATAAAATATGCTGCAAACTGTAATTTGCTAAATTTCAATACTTTCATAATATTTGTTTTAGTAACCATATAAGTCTAACCAAAATTCATTACTTTGTAAGTGTTTCTCAAATTTTGTCAGCCAATTTGCAAACCATACAGTTCCTCTTTCATAAGTATCAGCCATATAAGATATAGCACCTCCTAGAAACGTGAAACTTCCTGCGGATTTTGCAAATCTATAACCATGTTCCAAAGAAGGCTTACTTACAAAATCTGCAAAAGAATTATAAGTTAAAGCTGCATTAATTGGAAGCGAAATATATGGTACATATTTGCTTCCATTTTTTAGTGGTGCATAGTTTACATGTTTTGAATATTCTCTCAATCCTTCCAATACAGTAGCTGTATAGTCTAATTTTTTTAATAAATTATCATTTACTGGTATTTTTGGAAGATTCAATCCACCCATATCCTCTGGTTTGTCAATTCCACCTGCTATGGGAGGTGGGGGCAGTGCGTAAGGTCTGTAATTATTCGCAGTATTATCTACAGGCTGTACAGGCACTCCATTAAATTGTGGTCTATTGATTGTGGGAGAACCTGAAATAAAACGCCCCGGAAAATCAGACATTATAGTTCTAAATTCACTACCGGGAGATGGTGCAGTTATAGTTACAGGCTCTAACATACCACCATACAGACTGCCTGCCGAAATAAACAGAGGGTTGTCAGGAGAATATTTTCGCCCATCTGCGCCAAGCGTTTTGTTCAAATCATCAAACATGGAGATGTTGAAAGCATTAAAAATTGCTTCCATAGTCTGCATTAGCCCTATAATCCAAATATAATCCCCGCTCGGATCGGTATATTTCAGCGGATTATTTCTGGCGTAAGTATATCTATTAAAGTCCTGCGTAAAACTACTGTTCATCACATACTTGTCCGGGCTAAAGAACCTTGCGATTACAGGGTCGTACAACCGGCCGTTCATGTTAATGATCTTGAACTGCGGATAGTGCTCGTGTCCCGTAAAGCCGCGGGAGGAAACGGTAAAGTTAGCAGTAGAAATGGGTTGCATAGAGATCGTATCTCTTTGTAGAGAATCTGTCATTTCAAACTCATCGCCTCTGCCTTTATATACCCATTTAAAGTTCCCCCACGGGTCAAAGTAGTTGCGCTGTACCACTTTTTTATTAAGATCTGTTAAAGCACAATAGCTCCCCAAATGGTCGGTATGGATGTAGTAGGTGCCTTCGGCTACAACGCGCGGATCGCCGCCCCCGCCGGTAGTGTCGGTACTTGGGAGGATGGTGGTAGTGTGCAACGCCACCACACCGTTGTCGCCGTAAATGTAGTCATACCGACGGGCGGTGTCGGTTGTGCCGGCAATCTCTTTCTCGAAATATTTGCCAAAATAGTAATGCGTATTCTCTACACTGTTATTAAAATACCGTATGGCTTTGTTGCGCTGTTGGTTAACGCCGTAAAACAGTTCAATCCGGCTGCTGAGCGTAGCCGAAGCATCGCCCTCCTCTATTTTAGTGGGTTGATTAAAAATTTCTTCTTCTACTTTTTGCTTGACCAAAAAGTAGCAAAAAGTCAAGTCGGTGGCTTCGGCTTCGCTCAGCCACCAAATGCAACGGTTCGTCCGCATCGCCTGCCGACTTTGCCGCCCGCAGAGGTTTTCTATTTCGCACACTCCGTTGGTGATGACCGAAACTTGAAGATGTTTGTTATTGGAAACCACGAACATTACGATTTTTTAACCTGGCGAAAATAGCAGAAAAATTAGATGCGGGAGAGATGTAAAAAAAAGGCTGCTTTGACTTTTAAGCAGCCTCTTTAATTGTGTACGAATCAAGCCTATTGTATAGAAACTTTCGTTGTTATAAATGTATTAGATTCTGTTATAATTCTAACAGCATAAATACCTTTCGCTACATTCAACGTAATTTCGGTCTTTTCGGTAAGCGCCTGTCCTGTCCATACCACGCGACCAAACATATCCATAATCTCAACCTGTTTTACAGGAACAAGATTCTCGTTCATAATCGTAACTACATATTGGTGGCTGAATACCGTAATTGTAGCTTCTTCGTTTTCAATAACTCCTACCGTATTGTATTCAAAGTATGCTTCAATCTTGCCATCGGCACGAACATCATTGAAGAGATAGGATGCTACTGCCCCCACCGATTCTCCATCTACAAACACATCGCTGATTTTGTAATTG
>Ga0123354_10007729_pt1 | contig 16256 bp, 5 predicted proteins | sample TergutLab28metaG_2_FD_97872 | JGI IMG/M metagenome (GOLD analysis project Ga0123354, IMG submission 97872) | Labiotermes labralis P4 segment gut microbial communities from Petit-Saut dam, French Guiana - Lab288 P4 | ecosystem: Host-associated > Arthropoda: Insects > Digestive system > Gut ...
GATGGATGTATTAACATCCGAAACATGTTGAGCATTAAATAATGAAATAAAAAAGCAAGTGACATCAAGTTGGTCTCTCTTTATTCAACTATCAAGATGATGCACGGTCCAATAAACATAAGTCTTCCAAGTCGTCTTGCACCATTTAGTGTATAATTCACCTTATGTTTGGCATCCTGTTGTTGCTCACTATTGTTACATGTCGTAGCCAGTTTGATTTGTATCTTCTTAGTTTCTCGACAACTGGTTCGAATTTCAACTCTTCCAAAAACTGTCCATACATTTTGTGGTCAAAGTGCGTGTACCCGACTGTTCCTGTGAAAAATTTCGGATCGATTGATGTTAGTCTCTTTTTTTTTTATCTTTTTTCCCCTAAGTGTCCAAATTTCGCGTACCTAAATAAGAGTCAGGAGAGCCAGTGTATTATGTACTTCTATTCTTAAAAAATTTCCGGACCAAAATTCGTTTAAAAGTATTGTTTAGAAGTCGTAGTTTTCGGGGAAGTTTTCTAGTTTTTGCTGAATATTCTTTTTATAATTATAAGAAATTGTCACTCTGTTCATTAGTGCGAATTCCTTATTTTGGTACTACCATCCCTGCTAGATCGAGCACAATCCGTGAAGGGAATGTCAGACAGAATTTGTGGCCATGGTTGCATCTATTCACAATCTGCGCATGGTTGGCATGATCTCCCGGTAATAAGTATTGTACCACTGGAAGATGATACGGATAGCAGTCATCGACCATACCTGTGTCTTTGCTACCCCAGTCGCCCAGTAAATTTTTCTTGTACTTTGCTACTCTAGTGACGTTGCCGTCTGCACGTCATTGTGTTTGAAGTTCTGCATTCGCTTGTGGCAAAGAACAGTCTTCCTCGGATTTCTGTGAACTCTGTGAATAGTTCTGCCATGTGGAATTCTGCGAAGCCGATATCCTTACCTCCCACTGGCCGTGCTGTCTAAGGCGTCGGTCTGCGACCGTTCGCTTGCTGGGATTGCGGGTTCGAATCTCGCTTAGGTCATGGATGCCTGTTTCCTGTGAATGTTGTGTGTTGTCAGGTACAGATCTCTGCGAGTGGCCGATACTCGTCCAGATAAATCCTACCGAGTGTATGTGTAACTGAGTGTGAACAGATGCAACAATAACTCTGTAAACCTACAGTGAGTAGGCAGAAGAGAGCAGACTCAGAGAGAGAGAGAGAGAGAGAGAGATACAGAGAGAGCGAAGAAAGGATGTCGTTGCCGGCATTCAAACACAGCAGTCCTCGAATTTGCATTGCAGAAAGCGTGTACGAAATGTATGTCGCCATGTAATTCATTTGTGAACGTGTTACGAATTTTGACAACCTTCCGTACGTAGACACAGCCGCTTGCCTAGACAGTGCACAAGAACTAACTCGGTCAATTTTCAGCAGTACTTGCCAGTTTCACTAGTTACATTATCGCGGTACAATCGTTATGTACCAGAGGTTCTCAGCAGCAATGAAAATCAAGCTACACTACTTCCCAGGCACATTAAGAAGGCATCCTTAATGGAGAAATTATGGACCAGAGTTACTGTAAGGTGATATTATATCCAGCATAAACTGCATTAAAACCGATTTGGTTCCCGCTGTGATGTAAATAAATCCCATTTCATGTTAAATGAATCCATAAATAAAGGACGAAATTAAAATACGGATGCTCTCAGTAAACATACAGCTTCTTTGTAAATATCTCTGTAGCACTACAGTCACATTAATATTCAATCCTGCAAGTATTATTCTTCAAGCATACCCTAGTTCACTCCCTGAAAACGTTTCGTTTGTGCGAAATATTTAATCTCCTCTTTAAAAACCCAACTTTTTTTTTGGTACTTTGACGGATTAAAGTGAAATTATAAAGTGGTTCTCTAAAATGATTATTACGTCTTTTGGCAAATGAAGTTCCAAAACCTCAAAGATGCTAACATTCTTGCTGGACTACAGTAATGTTCTTCAGAGGTATAGATTGGAAAATCAAGTAATATATGTTATTTATAGACCAGAAAAGAATATCTAGATAATAAAATATGGGCTATAGCCGAAGTTTCGGTCGCAAAATATCAGTGATTTTACCATCACAGATGTGGGAAAGAAACTCTTTAATACTTTGTCGTTCTGATTTATAGATTCATGAAATTTCTCCAGATATTTGTTGCTATTGTAAAGCAGGAATATCAGGTATATGTATATACTTTATAAAATTTATTTTGTTGACCTCCAGGGTCAAGAGTATTCTGGTGCCCACATTATATCTTTATTTGATAAGTAATCCTGTAATTGACCGTTTTAAAATTGCTTTGTTTGTGCAACGTATGAAAGTAATAATTTTCGGAAATAGACTTGAAATTTTATTACTGCAAATTATTTCTTTGTCGTTCTATTTGTAGACTGTTACGTCATCTCATTGTTTTTGATTAAAGAAATATTCGACCAAGATACACTTAGTCTTCTTATCTTGTAATGGGTTACCTCTAAGGGTTTTTGCCATGTAAACGCACGCTGGTTTCCTTTTGTACCAAAAGTGTAAGGCTTGTAATGGGGAACTGTTTTTGGTGGTAAGAAAGGCTTCATATTTCTTGAATAAATATTGAATCATAATTGGGAATCCTTTTGTCATTTAAAAGGTTTCTATACCAAGTTAGTGTTCTGTTTTTAAGACCCCAAATCCTTTCTCTGAAATGCGGGATCAGCACTGTCTATTCTCGCTAATATCGTTTCACGAACAACCTTGCCAAGTGGGTGTTTGACTCCTAGATGACTCCTCAACTTTCTCCCAATTCCAGGATAGGAATGACTGTGAGAACTGAAAGAACACATGCAGCACATCTTGCAAGGAAGGGTTCATGGCACGAAAGATATATTGTAGACATAGAATCGTCTGTTACATTGTACTACATAGTTCTTTGGATTTGCGAATCTCTGCACAAAGCCGACGGAGATCCAGTTCGTTCAGCTTCTTGATAGCCCGTAAGTCTAAGCTTGAAAATAAGGTAATTCAGACAATAGATGGTCTTAAGACAGGCGCGCCATATGTAGCGAACGTAGTTGCTATGGCAAGTGAAATGTGAGGATTCCAAAACTGTTGTAATTAATCAGCGGTGCTGGCTGGTTCAGCTGCTGTTTTACGCCCGAATGAGATGGAAAGTTTGTGGTGATGTTTGAATAGGTTAAGACTTCGAAGGAGAAGGTCGTTTTCTGTTACGGATTACTACGCCAGTATCTCCTTAGAGAGGCTGAGAAATGAACTGGAATTTTAATCGCTGTAGCCGGTAATGTGATCAGAACGCAATCTGGAATTTCTTCAATACAGTTCTTAGGTGGTTACAGTCAGGGACATAGCTGGAAGGGGGCAGAACTAATATTTTGAGCGAAAGAATTAATTAATTTTGTGAGCTCAGTAAAATTTAAATTTCTGAGCCGAATATAAGTAAATCCAATAACCGTTTGTGATTTTTGAAAAGTGCTAATTTTTGTCAGGGACGGCCTCTGTGATTACTCGTCCCGTGCACCCAAAAATCTAGCTACGCCACTGGTAACTGCTACACCTATGTTTTCTGTATTTATTTACTGCTGAACTGGTTAGAACAACGTACGAGTTGCTTCGGATAAATAAAGTTCTCATATTTCACATTAAAAAACCGACTAATGCACACATCCATTATGAACGCTACTTTATTAACATTGTGGCACTCCGACATGGTTCAGCCCTCAAAGGGCCGTCCTTAGGGAGTACGACTGATACATGTCAACAGCAAGATAAATAAAATTAATTGCCAGATTAAAATTCAGCTTAGTAAGCAGCGTGTAATATATTACACGCTGCTTGATGGCATATGGTAACTCGTGTTGTTGACCTTGCTGTTGAAATGTGTCTTACTCCTGGATGATGGTCCTTTGAGGGCTGAAACATGTCGGAGTGAAACAGGTTTAATAAAATGATGTTATTAATATGGGTATGCATTAATCGGTTGTTTATGTCAAATAGTAATATTAGTGCACTGGCATGAACAAGATACAGTTCTCCTACTATTATCCCAGAACTACTGGTTTTTTTTGTTTCCAAAGTAATTTCTTTAATTTCTAAGTTGTGGAATAAATGCGAGATGCTACTATCAGTTTTCTGAAGGTACGTAAATTTTTCGTGTATCTACATAATGCCTTTAGAAGAACTTGCTTGCAAACACAAGATTGGATAGACATTTAAATGAAAAGCCTTATATATACTACCACCACCACCACTACCACCACCACCACCACCACCACCACCATTACTACTACTCCTACTACTACTACTGCCTCCACCGCCCCGCCCCCGCCTCCACCGCGCCCCCCGCCCCTGACGCCGCAGCCATCGTCCTCGACGCCGCTATCACCACCACCACCACTACTACTACTACTACTACTACTACTACTACTACTACTACACTACTACTATTACTACTACACTTCTATTACTACTACTACTATTACTACTACACTTCTACTACTACTACTACTATTACTACTACACTTCTACTACTACTACTATTACTACTACTAGTACTACTACTACTACTACTACTACTACAGGATCATTTATTCGTTTCGTATCTAACACGCATATCACCAGATCATATTTTTGGTGTTCGTCTAAATGTCACGTCTGCTGTCATCGGGATTGAATTAATTAGTTCTGTTTTCACTGCATGTACCTGTTATACTGTGTTGTTGTATACTTAATTTTAATTAAACCCTATTACGTAATTGCAGTGGGACCGCGGTAGCACAGTGGTTAAGGTGCTGTGCTACAAATCGGAAGGTCGCTGTTTCAATCCCAGCTGGTGCCAGTGGATTTTTCATTGATATGAAATCCTTCCGATCGCACTATGGCCCTGGGGTCGACTCAGCCTCTGACAGCAATGAGTACCAGGAGCATTTCCTGTGGACAAAGGCGGCCGGTGTGTAAGGCTGACAACCTTACCACCATCCTGTGCCGTTTTCACGAAATCTGGGAACCTTAACTTCCTAAGAGCCCTCTGGGCCTGACCAGGCCTGTAACTGGACTGCTTTACTTTACTTTACTTTACTTTACTTTACTTTACGTAACTGCAGTTTGTATAACCTTCGTGAATTGCAATGTCGAGATTGTTTTCTCCTTTTGACAGTCAATGCTAATCAAGAAATAACGCTTTCTGTTTAGCGTGTTATATTGGCACTACACCATCCAGATTACTGTAGTCAAAAATGAGAATTCTTGCAGTTTGTTTGCAATGGGGACGTTCTATTCAAATCTCATAATTGCGAAGAATTCAAAATAAAAATAATTTGAATGTGTCTCCGAGTGAAAGTATAATTTCCACGTTCCTTTTTTTTTTTAAATTACATCTTTAAGAGCTAAAAATAACATGAGGGATATTTCAAACTTCCATCTGTACCGCTCAGTAAACACTGTCCGTCTTCATTGTTAAGTACCTATCATTTAATTCTGTAGAGGTAAATCGTCGCTGTTTTTTCTGATAACCATACCAAACACTGAGGGAGAGGGCATAGAATTTTTTTAGTGTTAAAACTTGTGGTGTATGGAGTTACTGATATGCTTTACAAGAGCCATAATATTCCCTGTTGTCAGTTCAGGTTCGGTTTCGATGAACTGCTCAACTTGTACCTTTTGTGCGGAGAATTTTCTTAGGTTTGCAGCGGTTTAAAGGTCAATCACTTACCCGCCGTTCAATTAACCGAATGGTTAATTGTCATGTAACAGAAACCTGCCACTCTTTTGTACTGTTGCCAGCCTTATTCATCTCATCCTTCGCATTCTGCTTATTGAGAATTACTAAAATGATATTCTCCCATCTATTCGCGGCTCTTCCACACTTATTCTTTCCGTCGGGCATTCCAAGCATTGTCTGATGTGAATCGTTCGTCCCCTCAATCTGTGCCACATATCTTACTCCTCTCCTCCTCCTTGATTTCTTAATCATAGCACTGTATTTGTGGACAGCACTAACTGTAAGTTGCTCCACGGTATCACAACTCCGGATTGGAACACCATGTAGAAGTTTACATAGGGGAACAGTAAGCCAAGCACTTCAGTATTGTCACCAGTGGATATACAGAGTGAGCATAAAGTCTTTCCCTGATTACAAACATTTATTACAAGAAAACTACTGTAATGGAATACAAAGATATATATATTTTTTAAAATGTAACTCAAGAAGATTTTTACAACACATTCGTACACTTCAACATGTGCTCCTTTTGTTGCACGGAGAACGTTTAATCGATAATCGATTTCTCTCCGCGTGTTCTCCAACATGCATTCAGTTATTGTAGCAAAAGCTTCTGTTATTCTTGCCTTCAAATTTGTAATATCTGGAACTGGTGTCGAAAACACTTTGCCCTTAACATACTGCCATAAAAAGAAGTCAAGGGGAGTGATATCCGGTGATCGTGATGGACAGGGTGTCGGACCGTCTCTCCCAATCCACCTGTTTGGAAATATTGCATCCAAAAACCGACGAACATGTGAACCCGAGTGTGCAGGTGCGCCATCTTGTTGGAAAATTGTCTACGTCAGAAACTCTTCTAATTGAGGTGCAACGTTCAGTTCCAACATGTCCAGGTAAACATTTGTTTGTAATCACGGAAAGACTTTATGCTCAACCCGTATTGTTATGAGGGTATGGTTTGCCTTCCTCTATTTCCTTCAATGACGGGGATTTTCTTCTCAAGCCCTTTTTTACTGCGACCGCTAAAGCATTCTGTTAGACTAACACCTGCTTGTTATGCGTTTCGCTGTGACGGAATTATTAAATATGTATTTTGTTTCTAAATTAAAGTGAATGTGTCGTTACCTTTGATATATGCTGTGCTTGCATTGTAATCTTCCACCTATATAACCTGCTGCTTCAAACCACTGTTATATAGCAAGGCACAGCTGGTTAGTCTGTGTGCAACAAGGGAATACGTGAAATTCGTTTTTCTTACAGACGTTATGCTCACTGTCTTCCGGGATTTGATTCCGTGTAGTTCGGTAGATAAGTATCAGCGTTGCGGTTGGACACTTTCCTCCATCACTGGCGTATAAATGTCTTCAGCCTTGAATATGGAGACAGCGTTTTCACCCGTTTACCAAAACACACTGCGTTGTATCACAGAAGGTGGCAGTCTTCAAAGCAATATATACATTCAAAACACTTCCGACGTTTAAATGAGTTTATTAAAGAACATTTGTTAGGATTCCTTCCGCCATTTTCTCTGTTGTTGTCTATACGTGAAGTAATTACACTCTTTCATCGTTTGTAATAATGTTAGAGCTGGTTTAGAGTAATAAGTTCTCTTTGACAGGACGTTAGATCCCAGAAATTCTTAGAAACGTGACGTGCTAGAAATTACGTTCACATCAGCGTTACTTACTTACTTACTCCATGGTGCAGAGTCCTTCTTGAGAAGCTAGCTGGTTTGCAGCTAGTCAAGAAATTCCCCGCATTTTATGGAACCCGAAGGTTCATTACCACACTAACAAGCGTCCGCCACCTGTCCCTATCCTGGGCCAACCCAATCCAGTCCACATACCCACATCCCACCTCCTGGAGATCCATCCTAACATTATCCACCCATCTACGGCTAGGTCTCCCCAGGTTCACATCAGCGTTGGAAAGACAAATTTTAAGTAACCTTTTCGTAGGTTTTAAAGTGCATATAGCTCTGTCATATAAGATGGGAATTTTAATTATAAGGTACCCTTTTCATACCACTTTGTAGTTGTGGTATTAAACGTTTTCTATCGCCAATCGTTGTTTCGAGGCCAAGCGCGATGTATCAACAGAAGATAGTTTCATAAAGTGAGGAAATGTTGAACCATTGCTCATTCCTAGTACAAAGAGCCGTTTCTGTTTTGACGGAGTATAGGAATGCGGTACTGAAACCTTGGATTCTGTGAAACGTGTGACTTTTTGATTGGATGAGTATCTTCAGCTAAATTTTATGTACATGGATCCGTGCATCGTGATTCGAATTTAATAACTGTCCACCAAGATGCGACTTATTCAGTTTATTACTTTTCTGTAGGCAGTTCTACATGTTTCGGGTGTTGACACCCATCATCAGGAGCTCGTACAGCTGTAATTACAGCTGTACGAGCTCCTGATGATGGGTGTCAACACCCGAAACATGTAGAACTGCCTACAGAAAAGTAATAAACTGAATAAGTCGCATCTTGGTGGACAGTTATTAAATTCGAATCACGATGCACGGATCCATGTACATAAAATTTAGCTGAAGATACTCATCCAATCAAAAAGTCACACGTTTCACAGAATCCAAGGTTTCAGTACCGCATTCCTATACTCCGTCAAAACAGAAACGGCTCTTTGTACTAGGAATGAGCAATGGTTCAACATTTCCTCACTTTATGAAACTATCTTCTGTTGATACATCGCGCTTGGCCTCGAAACAACGATTGGCGATAGAAAACGTTTAATACCACAACTACAAAGTGGTATGAAAAGGGTACCTTATAATTAAAATTCCCATCTTATATGACAGAGCTATATGCACTTTAAAACCTACGAAAAGGTTACTTAAAATTTGTCTTTCCAACGCTGATGTGAACCTGGGGAGACCTAGCCGTAGATGGGTGGATAATGTTAGGATGGATCTCCAGGAGGTGGGATGTGGGTATGTGGACTGGATTGGGTTGGCCCAGGATAGGGACAGGTGGCGGACGCTTGTTAGTGTGGTAATGAACCTTCGGGTTCCATAAAATGCGGGGAATTTCTTGACTAGCTGCAAACCAGCTAGCTTCTCAAGAAGGACTCTGCACCATGGAGTAAGTAAGTAAGTAACGCTGATGTGAACGTAATTTCTAGCACGTCACGTTTCTAAGAATTTCTGGGATCTAACGTCCTGTCAAAGAGAACTTATTACTCTAAACCAGCTCTAACATTATTACAAACGATGAAAGAGTGTAATTACTTCACGTATAGACAACAACAGAGAAAATGGCGGAAGGAATCCTAACAAATGTTCTTTAATAAACTCATTTAAACGTCGGAAGTGTTTTGAATGTATATATTGCTTTGAAGACTGCCACCTTCTGTGATACAACGCAGTGTGTTTTGGTAAACGGGTGAAAACGCTGTCTCCATATTCAAGGCTGAAGACATTTATACGCCAGTGATGGAGGAAAGTGTCCAACCGCAACGCTGATACTTATCTACCGAACTACACGGAATCAAATCCCGGAAGACAGTGAGCATAACGTCTGTAAGAAAAACGAATTTCACGTATTCCCTTGTTGCACACAGACTAACCAGCTGTGCCTTGCTATATAACAGTGGTTTGAAGCAGCAGGTTATATAGGTGGAAGATTACAATGCAAGCACAGCATATATCAAAGGTAACGACACATTCACTTTAATTTAGAAACAAAATACATATTTAATAATTCCGTCACAGCGAAACGCATAACAAGCAGGTGTTAGTCTAACAGAATGCTTTAGCGGTCGCAGTAAAAAAGGGCTTGAGAAGAAAATCCCCGTCATTGAAGGAAATAGAGGAAGGCAAACCATACCCTCATAACAATACGGGTTGAGCATAAAGTCTTTCCGTGATTACAAACAAATGTTTACCTGGACATGTTGGAACTGAACGTTGCACCTCAATTAGAAGAGTTTCTGACGTAGACAATTTTCCAACAAGATGGCGCACCTGCACACTCGGGTTCACATGTTCGTCGGTTTTTGGATGCAATATTTCCAAACAGGTGGATTGGGAGAGACGGTCCGACACCCTGTCCATCACGATCACCGGATATCACTCCCCTTGACTTCTTTTTATGGCAGTATGTTAAGGGCAAAGTGTTTTCGACACCAGTTCCAGATATTACAAATTTGAAGGCAAGAATAACAGAAGCTTTTGCTACAATAACTGAATGCATGTTGGAGAACACGCGGAGAGAAATCGATTATCGATTAAACGTTCTCCGTGCAACAAAAGGAGCACATGTTGAAGTGTACGAATGTGTTGTAAAAATCTTCTTGAGTTACATTTTAAAAAATATATATATCTTTGTATTCCATTACAGTAGTTTTCTTGTAATAAATGTTTGTAATCAGGGAAAGACTTTATGCTCACTCTGTATATCCACTGGTGACAATACTGAAGTGCTTGGCTTACTGTTCCCCTATGTAAACTTCTACATGGTGTTCCAATCCGGAGTTGTGATACCGTGGAGCAACTTACAGTTAGTGCTGTCCACAAATACAGTGCTATGATTAAGAAATCAAGGAGGAGGAGAGGAGTAAGATATGTGGCACAGATTGAGGGGACGAACGATTCACATCAGACAATGCTTGGAATGCCCGACGGAAAGAATAAGTGTGGAAGAGCCGCGAATAGATGGGAGAATATCATTTTAGTAATTCTCAATAAGCAGAATGCGAAGGATGAGATGAATAAGGCTGGCAACAGTACAAAAGAGTGGCAGGTTTCTGTTACATGACAATTAACCATTCGGTTAATTGAACGGCGGGTAAGTGATTGACCTTTAAACCGCTGCAAACCTAAGAAAATTCTCCGCACAAAAGGTACAAGTTGAGCAGTTCATCGAAACCGAACCTGAACTGACAACAGGGAATATTATGGCTCTTGTAAAGCATATCAGTAACTCCATACACCACAAGTTTTAACACTAAAAAAATTCTATGCCCTCTCCCTCAGTGTTTGGTATGGTTATCAGAAAAAACAGCGACGATTTACCTCTACAGAATTAAATGATAGGTACTTAACAATGAAGACGGACAGTGTTTACTGAGCGGTACAGATGGAAGTTTGAAATATCCCTCATGTTATTTTTAGCTCTTAAAGATGTAATTTAAAAAAAAAAAGGAACGTGGAAATTATACTTTCACTCGGAGACACATTCAAATTATTTTTATTTTGAATTCTTCGCAATTATGAGATTTGAATAGAACGTCCCCATTGCAAACAAACTGCAAGAATTCTCATTTTTGACTACAGTAATCTGGATGGTGTAGTGCCAATATAACACGCTAAACAGAAAGCGTTATTTCTTGATTAGCATTGACTGTCAAAAGGAGAAAACAATCTCGACATTGCAATTCACGAAGGTTATACAAACTGCAGTTACGTAAAGTAAAGTAAAGTAAAGTAAAGTAAAGTAAAGCAGTCCAGTTACAGGCCTGGTCAGGCCCAGAGGGCTCTTAGGAAGTTAAGGTTCCCAGATTTCGTGAAAACGGCACAGGATGGTGGTAAGGTTGTCAGCCTTACACACCGGCCGCCTTTGTCCACAGGAAATGCTCCTGGTACTCATTGCTGTCAGAGGCTGAGTCGACCCCAGGGCCATAGTGCGATCGGAAGGATTTCATATCAATGAAAAATCCACTGGCACCAGCTGGGATTGAAACAGCGACCTTCCGATTTGTAGCACAGCACCTTAACCACTGTGCTACCGCGGTCCCACTGCAATTACGTAATAGGGTTTAATTAAAATTAAGTATACAACAACACAGTATAACAGGTACATGCAGTGAAAACAGAACTAATTAATTCAATCCCGATGACAGCAGACGTGACATTTAGACGAACACCAAAAATATGATCTGGTGATATGCGTGTTAGATACGAAACGAATAAATGATCCTGTAGTAGTAGTAGTAGTAGTAGTAGTACTAGTAGTAGTAATAGTAGTAGTAGTAGAAGTGTAGTAGTAATAGTAGTAGTAGTAGTAGAAGTGTAGTAGTAATAGTAGTAGTAGTAATAGAAGTGTAGTAGTAATAGTAGTAGTGTAGTAGTAGTAGTAGTAGTAGTAGTAGTAGTAGTAGTAGTGGTGGTGGTGGTGATAGCGGCGTCGAGGACGATGGCTGCGGCGTCAGGGGCGGGGGGCGCGGTGGAGGCGGGGGCGGGGCGGTGGAGGCAGTAGTAGTAGTAGGAGTAGTAGTAATGGTGGTGGTGGTGGTGGTGGTGGTGGTAGTGGTGGTGGTGGTAGTATATATAAGGCTTTTCATTTAAATGTCTATCCAATCTTGTGTTTGCAAGCAAGTTCTTCTAAAGGCATTATGTAGATACACGAAAAATTTACGTACCTTCAGAAAACTGATAGTAGCATCTCGCATTTATTCCACAACTTAGAAATTAAAGAAATTACTTTGGAAACAAAAAAAACCAGTAGTTCTGGGATAATAGTAGGAGAACTGTATCTTGTTCATGCCAGTGCACTAATATTACTATTTGACATAAACAACCGATTAATGCATACCCATATTAATAACATCATTTTATTAAACCTGTTTCACTCCGACATGTTTCAGCCCTCAAAGGACCATCATCCAGGAGTAAGACACATTTCAACAGCAAGGTCAACAACACGAGTTACCATATGCCATCAAGCAGCGTGTAATATATTACACGCTGCTTACTAAGCTGAATTTTAATCTGGCAATTAATTTTATTTATCTTGCTGTTGACATGTATCAGTCGTACTCCCTAAGGACGGCCCTTTGAGGGCTGAACCATGTCGGAGTGCCACAATGTTAATAAAGTAGCGTTCATAATGGATGTGTGCATTAGTCGGTTTTTTAATGTGAAATATGAGAACTTTATTTATCCGAAGCAACTCGTACGTTGTTCTAACCAGTTCAGCAGTAAATAAATACAGAAAACATAGGTGTAGCAGTTACCAGTGGCGTAGCTAGATTTTTGGGTGCACGGGACGAGTAATCACAGAGGCCGTCCCTGACAAAAATTAGCACTTTTCAAAAATCACAAACGGTTATTGGATTTACTTATATTCGGCTCAGAAATTTAAATTTTACTGAGCTCACAAAATTAATTAATTCTTTCGCTCAAAATATTAGTTCTGCCCCCTTCCAGCTATGTCCCTGACTGTAACCACCTAAGAACTGTATTGAAGAAATTCCAGATTGCGTTCTGATCACATTACCGGCTACAGCGATTAAAATTCCAGTTCATTTCTCAGCCTCTCTAAGGAGATACTGGCGTAGTAATCCGTAACAGAAAACGACCTTCTCCTTCGAAGTCTTAACCTATTCAAACATCACCACAAACTTTCCATCTCATTCGGGCGTAAAACAGCAGCTGAACCAGCCAGCACCGCTGATTAATTACAACAGTTTTGGAATCCTCACATTTCACTTGCCATAGCAACTACGTTCGCTACATATGGCGCGCCTGTCTTAAGACCATCTATTGTCTGAATTACCTTATTTTCAAGCTTAGACTTACGGGCTATCAAGAAGCTGAACGAACTGGATCTCCGTCGGCTTTGTGCAGAGATTCGCAAATCCAAAGAACTATGTAGTACAATGTAACAGACGATTCTATGTCTACAATATATCTTTCGTGCCATGAACCCTTCCTTGCAAGATGTGCTGCATGTGTTCTTTCAGTTCTCACAGTCATTCCTATCCTGGAATTGGGAGAAAGTTGAGGAGTCATCTAGGAGTCAAACACCCACTTGGCAAGGTTGTTCGTGAAACGATATTAGCGAGAATAGACAGTGCTGATCCCGCATTTCAGAGAAAGGATTTGGGGTCTTAAAAACAGAACACTAACTTGGTATAGAAACCTTTTAAATGACAAAAGGATTCCCAATTATGATTCAATATTTATTCAAGAAATATGAAGCCTTTCTTACCACCAAAAACAGTTCCCCATTACAAGCCTTACACTTTTGGTACAAAAGGAAACCAGCGTGCGTTTACATGGCAAAAACCCTTAGAGGTAACCCATTACAAGATAAGAAGACTAAGTGTATCTTGGTCGAATATTTCTTTAATCAAAAACAATGAGATGACGTAACAGTCTACAAATAGAACGACAAAGAAATAATTTGCAGTAATAAAATTTCAAGTCTATTTCCGAAAATTATTACTTTCATACGTTGCACAAACAAAGCAATTTTAAAACGGTCAATTACAGGATTACTTATCAAATAAAGATATAATGTGGGCACCAGAATACTCTTGACCCTGGAGGTCAACAAAATAAATTTTATAAAGTATATACATATACCTGATATTCCTGCTTTACAATAGCAACAAATATCTGGAGAAATTTCATGAATCTATAAATCAGAACGACAAAGTATTAAAGAGTTTCTTTCCCACATCTGTGATGGTAAAATCACTGATATTTTGCGACCGAAACTTCGGCTATAGCCCATATTTTATTATCTAGATATTCTTTTCTGGTCTATAAATAACATATATTACTTGATTTTCCAATCTATACCTCTGAAGAACATTACTGTAGTCCAGCAAGAATGTTAGCATCTTTGAGGTTTTGGAACTTCATTTGCCAAAAGACGTAATAATCATTTTAGAGAACCACTTTATAATTTCACTTTAATCCGTCAAAGTACCAAAAAAAAAGTTGGGTTTTTAAAGAGGAGATTAAATATTTCGCACAAACGAAACGTTTTCAGGGAGTGAACTAGGGTATGCTTGAAGAATAATACTTGCAGGATTGAATATTAATGTGACTGTAGTGCTACAGAGATATTTACAAAGAAGCTGTATGTTTACTGAGAGCATCCGTATTTTAATTTCGTCCTTTATTTATGGATTCATTTAACATGAAATGGGATTTATTTACATCACAGCGGGAACCAAATCGGTTTTAATGCAGTTTATGCTGGATATAATATCACCTTACAGTAACTCTGGTCCATAATTTCTCCATTAAGGATGCCTTCTTAATGTGCCTGGGAAGTAGTGTAGCTTGATTTTCATTGCTGCTGAGAACCTCTGGTACATAACGATTGTACCGCGATAATGTAACTAGTGAAACTGGCAAGTACTGCTGAAAATTGACCGAGTTAGTTCTTGTGCACTGTCTAGGCAAGCGGCTGTGTCTACGTACGGAAGGTTGTCAAAATTCGTAACACGTTCACAAATGAATTACATGGCGACATACATTTCGTACACGCTTTCTGCAATGCAAATTCGAGGACTGCTGTGTTTGAATGCCGGCAACGACATCCTTTCTTCGCTCTCTCTGTATCTCTCTCTCTCTCTCTCTCTCTCTGAGTCTGCTCTCTTCTGCCTACTCACTGTAGGTTTACAGAGTTATTGTTGCATCTGTTCACACTCAGTTACACATACACTCGGTAGGATTTATCTGGACGAGTATCGGCCACTCGCAGAGATCTGTACCTGACAACACACAACATTCACAGGAAACAGGCATCCATGACCTAAGCGAGATTCGAACCCGCAATCCCAGCAAGCGAACGGTCGCAGACCGACGCCTTAGACAGCACGGCCAGTGGGAGGTAAGGATATCGGCTTCGCAGAATTCCACATGGCAGAACTATTCACAGAGTTCACAGAAATCCGAGGAAGACTGTTCTTTGCCACAAGCGAATGCAGAACTTCAAACACAATGACGTGCAGACGGCAACGTCACTAGAGTAGCAAAGTACAAGAAAAATTTACTGGGCGACTGGGGTAGCAAAGACACAGGTATGGTCGATGACTGCTATCCGTATCATCTTCCAGTGGTACAATACTTATTACCGGGAGATCATGCCAACCATGCGCAGATTGTGAATAGATGCAACCATGGCCACAAATTCTGTCTGACATTCCCTTCACGGATTGTGCTCGATCTAGCAGGGATGGTAGTACCAAAATAAGGAATTCGCACTAATGAACAGAGTGACAATTTCTTATAATTATAAAAAGAATATTCAGCAAAAACTAGAAAACTTCCCCGAAAACTACGACTTCTAAACAATACTTTTAAACGAATTTTGGTCCGGAAATTTTTTAAGAATAGAAGTACATAATACACTGGCTCTCCTGACTCTTATTTAGGTACGCGAAATTTGGACACTTAGGGGAAAAAAGATAAAAAAAAAAGAGACTAACATCAATCGATCCGAAATTTTTCACAGGAACAGTCGGGTACACGCACTTTGACCACAAAATGTATGGACAGTTTTTGGAAGAGTTGAAATTCGAACCAGTTGTCGAGAAACTAAGAAGATACAAATCAAACTGGCTACGACATGTAACAATAGTGAGCAACAACAGGATGCCAAACATAAGGTGAATTATACACTAAATGGTGCAAGACGACTTGGAAGACTTATGTTTATTGGACCGTGCATCATCTTGATAGTTGAATAAAGAGAGACCAACTTGATGTCACTTGCTTTTTTATTTCATTATTTAATGCTCAACATGTTTCGGATGTTAATACATCCATC
>Ga0123354_10007730_pt1 | contig 16255 bp, 14 predicted proteins | sample TergutLab28metaG_2_FD_97872 | JGI IMG/M metagenome (GOLD analysis project Ga0123354, IMG submission 97872) | Labiotermes labralis P4 segment gut microbial communities from Petit-Saut dam, French Guiana - Lab288 P4 | ecosystem: Host-associated > Arthropoda: Insects > Digestive system > Gut ...
AGACCACTGGGGAGACCTAGGCGTAGATGGGTGGATAATATTAGGATGGATCTCCAGGAGGTGGGATGTGGACTGGATTGGGTTGGCCCAGGATAGGGACAGGTGGCAGACGCTTGTGAGTACGGTAATGAACCTTCGGGTTCCACGAAATGCGAGGAATTTCTTGACTAACTGCAAACCAGTTAGCTTCTCAAGAAGGACTCTGCACCATGGAGTAAGTAAGTAAGTGGTGGATTCGTATTTTATTCAGTAAGTTAAATTATGTTTGATAGTTATGATTTTCTGAGTCACTTTTTGTTAGAACATTTTTAAAATTCCTTTCACAGTCTCATGTGCATTATATAATATAGATAAAAAATTAGATCATCAGTCTACATTCTGTAGAACTGATATTTTTCAGCTATTTGTCAATAACATGAGGATAAAACTCTCTAACATTTTACCAAGACATTTAAGGATTTTAGTAAGACAACCTTTTAGAAGGAAATTAAAATTGTTTTTATTTGCAGCAAGTCTTCTGTTCTGCCTTAGTCTTTTTGAATGGAAAATACAATTGTTTATGATATAATATAATATGATATGATATGGAACTTACTGTAAGGAATGGACTGTTTGTAAATCTGTGAATTGTTAACATTTTGAATATTTCTTGAAGCTATTCATGGCCTTACATTAAGAAACAACTCACGCAATCAAACCAACATATGCACTGATGTTAAAGTTATATTTTATACAAATAATTTTTCATAACTCTAACATGTTCTGATGTATCTTGATCATCATCAGAGAGTTACAGATCATCATTAAAGCCTATATAATATCATTGATGGATTACTAAATACATTAAAATTTGTGCATACAGTTTTTGTGGATATTATACATTTCATTTGTAGCAGTGCAGAACTTCTCCACAATATGCAGAGGTTGCAGTTTTATAGGTTTTTAAAGTGGTTTATATCAGGAGGATTGCAAGTTTACGTTTTGTTAGCCTATACGGTACTGAAGTGGATTGGATGAGTGAGTTTGAAGTGGCTGTACATTACATCATGTGGTTGCATGTCTTATTTGAAAATCATAGAAAAGTTTGAAGATGACAATGATAGATTGAAACATGTCAGAGTTCTGACATATTGTGTGTAAAAAATATAATTTTAACATTAGTGCATGTATTGGTTTTATTGTGTGAAATGTTGAATCTGTAAAATGATATGTTTGTGACAAGTATGATTCATATGAACAGTTGTTTCAATGAGACTGTGGTGATGTATCCTGTACACATTTTGTCCTCAGGGATAAAAATGAACAACTACAATTACAATGACATTTAAATTACTAGACAATTATTTTTTATGGCAACTTGAACAAGCTACAAGCTGCGCTGAAGCCACCTCTGCCATATTACATCAGTAATCAAATTACAATGAGAATACATCAAAGAATAACCGCTGAATTTAATTAAGAGGACATTTAAACAAATGGCATGCAGCCTTCTTGTTACATTAATGTAAAGACACCACCATTTTTAAATTTCTTGAGAGATGAGTTCTGATGGCAGTGGGTGCTAGGATGTGACTACTGGTTGTAGCTCAGCAGATAGGCCCAAACGTTTTAGGGGACATTCTGCCACCATCTTCAGTGTTCCCTCAGGATTGTGGCAATAGGATAGTGGCTTGTCAAATATAACTGTATGTAATGGGTGTCAAGTCATGTGCTTCCACAATGCAAGTCTTCTGGGATACGGTTCTGTAACTGGGTAAGTAGTTTCTGACATTTTGATGAGGACTGCTTGACCCAGAAGATGAAGGCTCTACAGTCTTCCAAATAGTTGGGAACTGTTAAACCACCTACTCACCATCACATCCTGGAAGATATGAATTCTCACTAAGTCTGCCATGACAACTGCATGTTTTTCCTGATCTTGCTCATCATGAAAATTTTTTTCTCTGTGGTTTATTTAATGATGCCTATAGCTGAAATTATATACTGTTGAATGGTAGGATGGACAGTGAAGGTCAGAAGTCTCTTCATTTGATTCATCTTGGTTGGTGGGTACGAAAAGAGAAGAGTGCTATTCGTGCATTTTATGTATTATGTGGGTGCTGTTGATGGTTTGGCAGGAATGCTTTACATGAGGCATGTCACACTGGCAGCCCATTTAAATTCATCTAGCAGTGTTCAGAACATTTCAAAACCAACTATTAATACTGGTCGAAGATCACAGTTTATAATCAGAAACATGCAGTTCAGTAAGATCATAGACTCAGTTATCAGAGAGTGGAGCAAAAACTCTCTGTGCAGTTCTGTGTTTTTTTCAGTAGCAACTTTTATCATTTGCAGTGATTTTCATTTTGTTTGCCAAATATGTGCAGTGTTTAGTAGTAGCTACATATTTATGTGAACACTTATTTCCACTTATGAAACAAAACAAGAACAATGAAAGGTCATAATTAATAGATATACATTTGCCATTAATAATAAAAGTAACATCAACACAATTTTTAAACCTTCTATTAATAACCTAGGTAGAAATAAATGCACATTTCTGGAAAATATGATAAGATGTGAGGTAGTACACAAACGGATAATCTGATTTATGGTATCATGACATTTTTGTAAAATCATACCTATCTAGTTGTAAAAGTGTGAGGTGCAACCTCAGGTCTTGTAGCTTGCTGTGCTCTGCTGACATGCCTGCTCTACGTGCTACTGCAGGTGGTGTCTGCAGTTCTCCACTCAGGTCAGAATCTTGCCAAGAAAGAGGGTAGGCATGTCCCCCTCATGTACATGTGGCACGGGAAATATTATCTGGGAGGTGCACATGGAATAGCAGGAATCCTCTACATGTTACTTCAGGTAAAGAAAGGAGAGAAACATCTCTTACATGTCATTTTAAACCAAAGTACTTCTAATGTACTGTCATGTAATTACCATTATGTTGTGTAACCAGGTAGTTACAAGATTAAATTTAGGATGGAATTCTGTTGTCACATATTTCAGTGTACCTCAGACAATTTGAAGTTGGGTTCATTTGGAATGTGCACCTACATAGTTTAGCATATGGGTGTGTCTTCACTCTCTTGTCCTGTAGATGGAGATACCAGGTTCTTATATGTCAGTGGTATCTCCCAATCTGCATGACATCACATGTTCACTACTGTGGTAACCTCAAATGTAGCTTGAACAGTTTACTTGGAAAATGGTGATAGCTTTCATTAATGATACACTTTTTCCCAGATTCTTGCCTCTTCAAATATGAGTTTGCCTTCCAATGTAAATTTAACCTTCAGCCATTGTGTGCATTCCAAGCAAAGTATCTAATCATGGTGACCAGATATGAGTGATGTTCCAAAATTTTAGTGCTTATTCGTAACTTGTGGTCTGTGTAGTATGTCGTAGCATTGCAGCACAGTCACCATACCAGCAATCTTTTGTAAGTGTTCAGTAAGCCATAGAGTACCAGTCTTACACTGAATCCCTTTGTCATTTGAACAGACATCAAGTGGCATACACAACAGGTATTGCAATGGGGAAAATGTGAGGCTAATCAGAGCAAACAAGTTGTAAGAAAGGCTGTACTCAACAAGTTTTCCTGTTACTGTTATTCTTATGGTTATTGTTGTTATTGTTATTGGCAAAAGTAGTAGTGGTGGTGGTGGTTGTAGTAGTAGTAGTAGAGAAAACAGGGGTTGTGCTGAAGTCAATGTCTGGTCAGCCCATACTAATACATATTTACTTCGTGCAGGCTAAGGACTACATGGCCGATTCTGAGCTTAATAACTTGGTTCGCCCAACAATTGACTACTTGCAAGGAATTCACTTCCCTTCTGGTAATTTCCCTTCATCCCTGGGCAACAACTCAGACAAACTGGTGCAGTGGTGTCATGGAGCTCCAGGGATTGTATTTCTGTTTGCCCAAGCTTATAAGGAAAGTATGCCAGAAAATTAGTGTTATTTCACACACAACCTGTACAGGAAGATGTATATATGGCTGTAAGAACTTCTCAACATCTAATATTTGGAGACATTTGAAGTACCAATATTTAAAATAAATATCACTCTGATATGATGAAAAGTAAAAATGTTGACATAAAAACTGTGCATTTTCACTCTTGCAGGCCACTGTAGTATCAAATATTTTAGAATCGCTTATATAAAATGTTTTTGCCAGGTTATATTCAGTTCCTCTATCATTGGCTTCCCAAACCTTTCTGTGCATGGCAAGGAATGGTGAATTGGCACTAGTCTGTATGGTTAATGTTAGCAAGTGTGACAAACCTGACTTTCTAATGTATGCATTTTTCCTCCTCTTCCTACAGGTATTTGGTCATGATGGCTATCTCCAAACAGCACTGCAGTGCAGTGATGTTGTTTGGAAGAGAGGGTTGCTGACAAAGGGTTACAGCATTTGTCATGGTGTAGCTGGAAATGCATACACATTCCTTGTTCTGTATCAGCTAACTGGGGTAAGCCAAGAGTGTTCCCAATTTTCCCTATGAGTTAAGCCCATCATTGTAGGGTTTTCAAATTTGTCCTGCCATGTACCATATGTGTATATTATGTAACTGTGAAAATGGGCATTACATTACTCGTGTCCACAGGACCTCAAACATCTTCATCGAGCCTGTAAATTTGCTGAATGGTGCATGAGTTATGGCAAACATCAGTATCGCACTCCGGACAGACCCTTATCATTGTTTGAAGGTATGAGAGAGGCTATTTACCTTAATTCTGAATGTATGATGAGTATTTTTCCATAAGTCATTATCTTCTTGGGGGAGGGGAGTTCACCTTATAATTGTGCACAAAGTTCAAACGCATTCTCTTTAGATATTTTCCTGAAAGCACTAGATTGTAGAAAGGGGCTGTCTTACACTTGGACAAATACAGTACTTCACTAGTTAGTACACAATTCATGTACTGACAAGAGGTCATGACTTCTTTTGAATGTACCTGTTCATGACTGTCTCAAGAATAAGGCTCATGTTTATGGGTGTGCTTGTATAAGATTAAAGTAACTGTTTTCCTTACTACATATTTTAATGTATGGGGAGGAAATGCATAGCTTTCTTCTTCTTCTTCAACAGGTATTGCTGGAGCACTGTATTTTCTGGTGGACATTCAAGAACCCAAACAGGCCAAGTTCCCTGCATTTGAACTGTAAGGGATTTGTGTGTGTGTTTTGACTGTCCTGATACAATGAACACTCATAATAATTACAAATCTATTCAATTCATGTCACACTTGGAACCCAGTCAATGACTTTATCCCCTGATAGACTAAGTTTTAATCCTGCTGTTGTTTGTCCACTGTAACGTACTTTGTTCTTCTTGTGTATGCCCAGTTTTTGCCACAACTACATTGTTGTGTATATTAAAACTTACTGCTGCTAGTAAACACAGATGGTATCATAGGCAAGATATGTTCTTACTTATACAGGCCTGTCACTCTACTGTCATGAAGATATTTAAAAAGCTGTGGAGAGTTCATTCTAATGTGCACTTGCTTATCTGATAATGGCTTGCTTACTTACTCTGTGCAGCAGAATCCTTCTTAAGGAGCTAACCGGTTCTTAGCTAATCAAGAAATTCCCCGCATTTTATGGAACCCGAAGGTCCATTACCGCATTCACAAGTGCCCGCTACCTGTCCCTATCCTGAGTCAGTTCAATCCAGTACATACCCCCACATCCCACTTCCTGAAGATATATCTTCATATTATCCTCCCATCTATGCTTGGGTCTTCCAAGTGGTCTCTTTCCCTCAGGTTCCCCACCAAAATAATAATAATAATAATAATAATGGAGTTTCTTAACAAAAATGTAAAAAGACCAGAGAGTTGTGAAATACATCACATTTTTATAGTAGTTAATTAACCCTTAGCCGCCGAACGACATATACATATGTCGTGCAGTGAGCCCTTTAAATGGCCGAACGGCCATTAAAGTTGACCCGGGGGGGGGGGGTTAATTCCGGCGCCAAAGGGTTAAGGAAATTTTGGTCATAACTTTGGCTGGTTGTAAGTGGGATCATCATTTCAGGGTATGGTTAAAAGCCAGAAACAGAACATTTTTACTGCCATAGCTCATTCACTCAGCCTCCGCAAGTAGAATAGAATGCAGTTAAAAATGAGGTTGGCAATACACACGAAGAGGCTTTTCACTCTTATATCCTACATCGTTTATATCAGAAGAAATTTACCTGATACCCACCTGATATTACAACATTTTGAATGGATCCATACACAATGCAGAATTGTGACAGGTTTCAGAACAGCATGTCCTTTCCAAAGATTATATTCTCTCTTTTTTTAACATCTACATTATAGATTTATATTTACAAAACATGTGCTATTTATAAAATGACAGTGGCATGGCGATTGTTTACAAAAGAAGGCAACAGTTTTCAGCAAGGCATTCAGAACCTTGATTTTTTTCTCACAAGGAAGAGACCACCCATCTGATATGTAAAAATACAAGTATATACAATCAGTTGAAATTTCTTGTTTCCTTTTAAGCTAACTTCATTTAACTGCCAATGTACAACTGTAAGGTATGAACAATATCAATCACTTAAAATAATAATCATCTTTCAGCACTTCACTTCCAGTGATGAAACTTGCCTACAAACATTTGTTGCTCCCTTGCAGACAGACATCCCAATTCACTCTGGGGGGGATGGGAGACAGATATTAATATGGAAGGGGAAGTCAATACAATTTTTCATAAAATCAGGTGACATGTTCCCCGCCCCCCTCAATTGGTCTGTCAACATTGTGTGTACTGAACAATAACATACAACCAGGTTATAAACACAATAATTAACATTGTATGATATACCTCAAGCAACAGGTGGCACACACATGTACATCTGCAAATCTGGTTCACTTATAGCAAAAGATAAATTGATGTTTTAATGCACCTGATTAAATAAATGTTCAATCCTTCCAACCATTAAAACCATTACCCTTACAAATGTAAACAAGTCCAGAAACATTTCCATAGCACAACAATCTGGCACATTCATTCATTTCTGTCTGTCTCAAAATTGTAAGTGGACATAAAATGTGTTGCTTCTTTTTTAAGAATATTTCACTCAAGACTAATATTTATCAAGTTGCATCCCGGTTATGCCCAAGATGCAAACAGAAGCACCTCTGAACATGTACAATGCCCGATACTGATACTCTTTGATTTCAACCCAAATTAGCAAGTGCTGACAAACTTCCCCAATATCAGACCTAGTGCAAATGTGATCAGTTCTGAAACTGTAACATACAGACAGATGAATGGTTCAACATGACAAGGCCAATAGACAACTATGCTGTGAATATGCCAGAAATCAAACTTTCCCAACAGTTTAGCCCAGAGGCATCCAAATAATTAATACAGTTTGAAAATCATATGAGGAATAACATGTTCTCACATAAATTTTGTATATCCAACTTAACATTATGTACAAAACGAAGTATGGGCATAAAATTCCTGTGAAGTGTTCAGAAGTATGATGGAACATCAAACCCTACATATATATGCAAAAGGTCTCAGAATAGAGCACAAATATATAAAGATTATATATAAACTTACTGCAAAAATTGCAAAGTCATAAACTGTCAAATCTTGGCATAAAAGTATATTTGAACTCGGTTACTTTTGTGATTTGTGTTGGTATATACCAGTGATGAGACCGCCTCTGTGGTCTAGTGGTCAGAGTTTCTGGCTACAGATACAGAGGTCCCAGGTTCAATCCCCGGCGCTACCAGATTTTCTGAGTAGTAGTGGGTCTGGAACGGGGTCCACTCAGCCTCGTGAGGTCAATTGAGGAGCTACTTGAATGAAAAAAGTGTACAAGCAACTTTTGGCACGATGACTTGTTTGCGACAAGGCAAAAATTCGTTAATACAGTTCTCAAATTTTATGCCCCTGAATATCTTGAGTCATATTCAAAGTCTGTCTAATATCTAAGAGTACTAAATGATGTAGCAGAAAAACTAAGTCATTCATCATGCACAGAACTTGTGACACCTCTCCAAATATGAACACTAGAGTGCACCATCCACAGAACAAACAAAGCAACAGTAAAATGAATGGGATGGGGGGAAATGATTGTCCAGTGAGTGTTGAGCATTCACACATGAGTCACTTTTGCACTAAGCTGATGTCAGCTTACAATACACCTGATTATGTTAGAACCATACAGCAAGTATGACATATAAGTTTAGATACTTCTGAATGCCACTCATACTGCAACATGAACCCACAAGCAGATGCTGATGTGTGTGCCAAGCATATAAACCACTGTGCCATATATGTGAACATAAAATATCTGCCTCAAACCTTCACACTTTATGTACCAGTTTCTAATGGCTTGCACCCTGCATATTTCTTAATTACAAAGTACATCACACAATGGGAAAAATACGGACTCCACTTATGTATAGGTCAATGACTTGTGAACTCTGGACAGGTGAACCTAACAGTGTTCCCCCTTCACCTACCAGTCCACAATGTACAGCGTGTGAAATGGCAGACAAGAGGGAGGGATACCATTAGCCATGTCTCCTCAGAGTTGATATAACCTCTATTATAGCACTGAAAAGTAAAATGTGAAATATTTAACACAGGTGTTAACACAAATTCTCCAAAATGACACTTTCACACACGAAGTAACAAATAATACAACAAATACCAAAAAGAAAAAGAGCTGTTTAAGGTGTTTTAAGAAAACTGAAATTGAGACTTTTGTACATTTCCTGTCACAAGAAAGAATAAAACTGACAGCATGAAAAATGGTATGGCACATAATTTCTTTCCTATGCCCTGAGTATGTACCAAACTAATGTCCTACACTGGAAACCACACTGTGTGGCACAAAGAAGTACAATTCATATTTGTGCAAAAAAAAAAAGTCTTAAACCTTAATTCATTTCACCTTATATACCTATAACTTAACTTTGGCATTACCTCCCTCACAAGCCTTCATATACACAACAGTCAATGCAAGTTTTTTCCTTTGTACAAACATACTTTCATATATTCTTCAATGCTGACATTTGTTATTTATAAATACAATATTTTACAGACGTGTCAACAATGCTTCTTTCATATCTTATGAAAACAGCTCTTTTTACATAATTTTTTGTAACATAAAAAAGCACGAGAAATTCAAAGTTTAAGGTACTTTCTTTTGCCAGTGCATCTCATCCTAATGCATACTGATTTAAATTGGCTAATATCCAAAGTAACCTCTCAGATGCACCATATCTCATATTTGCCCTCTGTAACGTAAAGCGAGACTCAGGACGGCACTGAAGGCCAATCACAGCTATGCACGTCAAACAACCAGCTGACCAACAACATGGTAACTTTTTTTTGGTCACAATTTCATTGCACATGTGGCAGAAATACAATACACTGTAACCAGCCTGTTGGAGGTGGGTGTAACAGGTTCACAAGTAGTTTCCCATAATGTGGTCCACTACTATCAGCCTCATTCTGTCTTCTGCTGACAGTACAGCTCTTTTAGCGACTTCAGCTCCTCAATTAGAGTCTTGTTCTGGTTTTCTAACACAGCTACACGGTTCTCTAGACATTTTATGTATTCCTTCTTCTTTCTTCGACATTCTCTAGCAGCCTCTCTGTTGGCACAATTGTAACACACAATAAATGGGGGCCATTTTGCAGAAAACTACAAACAAAAATTAAAGCCTCTAACCATTGTTCCCACATGCATCACATTCTTGTATCTTTCATTCCGTTCACAAAAAAACTGACCACACATACAATGTGTAACTAAACTGGCATCATCATTACTTGAAATATCATTTTACTGTGTCTTGCAATTCTTGGTCTTCACCCACAATATTTCCAAAATGATCATGTCTGAGAAAAAGTAGTTAAACTACAGATGGTCACTGTGAAGTTTGCAATTGACCTTGGCAGTGCACTGCCAAGGTCAAACCCACCTATCCTTTCCATGTGACCAGTAATGAACATAAGCTGGTTAACAATACACGGGACTGAGGTGCAGTTGCATTTTGTGTGTAAGTTAATACAATTATTTTCAGCAGTAGTGCCATGGTTACAGCTGGCCATCAATTCAACTTGAGGCTTGTTGTAATTGAAACACCTAACAAATCGCAACCAATGGAAAGTAGAAACATGCAGTGCCAGAAACTCACATTTTTGGCAGCTTCTGTATGTTTTCTCCTAACCATCATCATGAGTGTTAAGGGACTCTACCCCATGCTGTGCAAGTCGGCTGAATTCTCCTAAGTAAAGGACATTACCACGTTTTTGTAACATACAGAAACAGTGACCAGCCTACACTGGTATTGAACAGTAATTATGCAATGTCACCATATCAGTGAAGTGTGAATGATGGTAAACAAGTGAGGGTGAAGGGGAAACTTAAACTGTTGCCAAACCTGAGAAATGCTTTGCAGCTGTCAGTATGGTATTGTCTCGCATATCCTGTTTGCTTCACCCTACTGAGTTCCGTAATGATGAGTTGTGTGAATTAATGTTATTATTCCTGTTGTTACTTGTCATTAATTGTTATTTATGCCAACTGTGGTTCAAAAATAATTAAAACCATGCTATTTTAAGAGTATAAGACTATTTCCTGTGAAATACTATCCCAATAAATAAGTTAAATGAACACAGCGTCTTTAACTTACAATTTGTGCTGCTTCATCTGATATGTAAGGATGTAACTAAACTGTCATCAAGCACGAATTTATGTGGAAGAAAATTATTTGCACATACGTCTGAACACAACTTCTTTTGTTCTTTATATTTTTAGAGAGAAACAGAAGAATGGTGTTTGGTTTCCGGAAGACGGCGACAGCTGTTAAAAAAAACCGGTCAAACAGACATAACATTTTATTATATGTGTTTTCTCATGTTTCCAACACATCTAATTCTTTACTGCAACTATGTTTTTATTGGTTTCCCCCCCACAGTCCCTTCAGAAACAGTGGACATTGATGTCATTTTACGTGGTTTGACAAAGCTGCAAAATATACAGCAATTAAACAGATACTATGTTTGTTTTAATGCGACTGCTTAAATCTCTCTCTCTCTCTCTCTCTCTGACTGTTCGTAAGTACATATATATTTCAAATGGATGTGATGTTTCCCTTTCCTACGAATACCATCTCAGGCATCCCATAACACCATCAACAACTGCACAAGAACAGCCATGAACTACATATTATTCAGTAACATTACACACCTACACACATGACCAGCTACACACTACACCCAAAAACTATGCTCTAAGGATAATTATTTTCAGACCTCTCAGGAATAGGTAACATCAATTTGTTTTTGAACAAATGAATTTTAATGTGTTTCTGAGAGTAAAGAGCCCCTTTTGGCCACACCTGTTTGCTATGGAGTGGTGCCCCTTACAAATGAATGAATGGAATGATAGCAAATGAATGAATATTTACCACATTCTGATATTGAACAGTCCATTTCTTCCACACCTGATTAGTGAGGAATTCATGAATCATTACTGTGTTCTGACACTAAATAACACTCCCTTACCCCTCGTAGTTGATCATTATGGGGTTGGGCACCTTATCAATTATGAAAGAGTGAATGAATGAATGTTTATCATATTCTGATACTAACACAATTCCCCCAACAAAACATCTGGTTACCTTCGAGTGGTGTCCCTTATAAATGGTTTCACATGTTTGGTCATAACAAAGTATGGTGAAGTGCCCATATAAAATTCAACTTGACAATTAACCCAACTGTACAAACATACATTACTCACCTATTCTTGAGCAGCCGCATCTCTCTCTTTCTTGCCTGATCTTCAGCTATAATGGGTGCTCCACCAATACCTCCCCCTTGCGTTACCACTAAACAACATACAAAATACATAATGTTTCCTTTACAAGTACTCAAAACACAACATATACTTGGCAGCTGCACATCTTAAGCTTCAAGATTATACTGTCTTGCAGGATGTGTCACCATGTACTTTGGTAGATGGGTACCAGTGTTTTGGAGGAACCTGCTGATTCATGTTCAGGCACTATCCTATATAGCAAGATCACTTCCATAAAGCCCCTGTCATTTTAAGTAATAACCTTCAGCGTTAGTCTGACCAACTGACCAGACAAGTACATATTACATGTGACAAAATAAGCAACAGTTGTTCTCGCTGTAGCCACAGTGTCACATCTCTTCATGTACACAGTAGTGTAACGTGACATCAGTCCTAATTATTGCATGACAAAAGTTGTTACTTATAACAGAGCAGTATTCTATACTAGCACTCCCTCCTCTGCAATCTTGTAATATCAGCCCAGTCTCACCAACCTACTGCCACAGATGTTATGAAAATGATAATACTAAGTCTGCTAAGAATAAAACATAGATACTAACCACATTTTCATGTTTCATCACCAGGACAAAGCATAAAATCCCATCATCATAATCAGCTAACAGGTCCTTCGAAAATGTGGCAAATTTTCAAATATTTCAAAATGGTAGCAAAAATCAAAACTGCAATGATGAGGGAACAAGGGAGTTATATACCAATTATGTCAACTGCTAGCAGTATACAATGTGTTTATCCAGCTTTTTTCTCTCATGTAACACTAACACAAACAAAATGATGTGTTTATCCAGCTTTTTTCTCTCAAGTAACACTAACACAAACAAAATATTTATGTGTACCACCACGTATTAAAAATATTAATAACACTTTCTACTTTGAGGGTACTGGTCTTCCGGGATGTTTTGCTGGTTGGTGGGTTTGAAGACTTCACACATTCTAGTTGGCAACACAACAGCACTGTGGAATCTACAAATTTCACAATTTCTACTGTTCTAATTTAACATTTAGTATAGCACTTTACCGTACTACTAAAATATCAAAATAAAATTTGTAACAACACATGAAATGGACTAAAAATATTTTCAAAACTCTTTCATGTTTGTGAAAGATGTAACTTTGTTTTCATAAAATGAGCATCTCGATTTCAGGTGGCACACTACTGACAGTGTGTATCATGTCCAATTTCAGCTGCAGTTTCTGTGTCTGGTCTTGATGAATGCCATAGCCAAACAAGCTTTTATCACACAAGTATGCTTATCCAGATGGTAGGAAAAACCACACAACTGCACTTCAATCAAGGGACATTTCCTTGAAAATGGTCTGAAACCAGTAGTCTGTCACCATGTCAATCGAATTTTCTGGAAAATCGTCCATGACTTTAGCATCAGAGATACAATCCAAACTACACAGTGACAATCCACTTGCTTCCACTATCAGGTTCTTCTGTCAACAGTGGTATGAAAGAAACTGCACTGACAGATTCTCCAAGTTTTGCATAATGTTGACTTGAGTTCCTGGAGGTCTGTTCTTATCATGTCTGTCAAGGAAATCTCTCAATGTAGAAAATGCTGACAAATTTCTGGTTTCCATTCATCCTTGTCACAGATATGGTATCCTACAAAATGTGCACACTTTATTTTCCATTAAAAATACATCACTTCCATCCCCTTTAAGACTACATTTAGTCACTTAACTGTGAAAATATATCTAAGATATGCAAGCTGATGAAGGCCAGGCACCTTCCTCAAAGTGTGATGAGAGTGGAGTCACGTTCTTCAACAACACAAACTTTAAGTCTAAGATCAAAGAGTCTCTTTTGCACACCTTCTCGAAAGCCATCAAATTTCACTAGAAACGTAAGGGCTGTTATGTTCAGAATTCATTTCTGAACAAGTCTGAGAAAACAATGTATGTAGCATTCAATGGTCAACTTTTAAGAAAAAAATTATTACTTTTGTGGCCTTGGCAAGGATTTCGGGTGATAAGCGGTTCAGTTTCTTTGAAGTCAGAGCTTGTCTGTGAATGATAGAGGAACTGGGCTAGTATCTTGCTTCAACAATGAAACGAAGCCTAAAAGCCTACCTGTCATAGCTGCTATGCCATTTGCACATGGTGACTCACATCATTAGCACTTGATTTTTTGTTCAACGAAAAATTCATTTATTACTTCAAATGCTGCTCTTCCACTTGCATTTCCCTTCACGACTTACAAAATAAAATACACTCCAGAATTTCTACTTCATCTAGAACTCGTACAAACACCACCAACTAAGCTTCATTGAAGATGTCCATACTTTCATCCAATTGAAAAATAAGCTTTTTGCCTGTGACATTTTTTCCATGACTTGACAAGACACATCTGCTGCCATTTCTACAATCCTCCTATGCACAGTATTGTCACAGCAAGGGATTACTTTTTGCAATGTTGTCATAAAACATTATGCATACAATTTCTACTCATGAAACCACTGTTGCAGTGGAAAAGCAATATGTAGTACACACGCGCGTGCGTGCGTGTGTGTGGCCTTAGTTGCCCAGCAATGAATGTGCATGAAACATACTGTCATCTGAGTGTTGTCCCCACTCCACAGTATCTGTCCACATTACCTCACAAACAGCATGACTTAAAAAAAAAAAGTTACTGGACACAAAATTTGATTTGATTTTCTCTACAACTTTCATCTCAAACATTTCTCACTCTAAGAAGAAATGAGCAAGATGGAATCAAAACTGTACATTGGTTTTCATGTAAAGTACCCATTATTCTTGTCAGATTTTAATGAACCTTGAAGTTTCTCAACAGATTTAAAAAAAAATGGTCAAATATCAAATTTCATGAAAAATCCGTCCGATGGGAGCTGTGATGTTCCATGTGGATGGATGGATAGCTGGACAAACAGACATATGACAAAGTTCATAGTTACTTTTCACAATTTTGTGAATGCACCCTAAAAACTCACAAATTATGTCAATAATTCTGAGTTCAAAAAATTCAGATCACACAATGATAACTACTCACCCTCTGCACAGGCTTAGTACTTGTTTCCAACTGGTGGAAAAATCTCTTACAAAAATGCCACTTTTATTACAATGCTCCCTTGCTTGTTGCAGCACCAGTCCCCAGAAGTTTCAAGTCACTGGATATGGGTTTGTTTGTTACGCAAAATATTTACTGCCTGCTGCTTCAAATTCCACCCTCAAAGTACTGCAACCAGATACTGCATGTGATTTTGAAAGGGTTTATGACTATATAGTTCTGTCCCCAGCTCTGCAAAACTCTCCCCAAATAGTGATTCCCATTGGAGAAGTAACTGATGAAACACAACAAATAAGCAGGATATTCTTGGGTACTCAGTTCCTATGGTCTAGCATGTTGTCTGACAACTCTGAACACGTTACAGTATATGAACATCAGTTGCAATTAAACAACAGAGGAAAGTCTGTATTTACATTTTAACTATGAAACTGTATTCTCGTATACACTTTATATACGTTTTCTTCACATTTCAACACATTTAAAACAATTTCAATAATGCAACATCTCTAAAATTAAATTACTGAAAAAAAATTCATAAATTTCTTTCTGTACCACTGGACAACCTTCTGTGTACTACCATTTCAAAAGCACTGCTATACAGTATCAATAGTGGTTAAATGAAATACTGAGTATGTGCAACTGGTGGATGATCAGTGGCTCTGACCACCACAAATCCAATGTCCCACATGGTCAGTTCTGGGATCACACCCAGGACTTCATGGTGTGAAGCCAACAACTACAACTTGCATTCATGAAGAAATAAAGAGCACATTAAATTCAAAAAATGCATATCATGTAGTTCACATCTTTGTCTCCTAGTATACTTTGTGGGTGTGAAACTTATTCTTTCAAACTAGGGGAAGAAAGTACATCAGACAGTTTAAGAACAGGGCACTGGGAATATCTGGGCAAAAATGAGAGAAGCACAAAGGAAAACAGAATGGTGCTTTGCAGGTTGTACCCCTTATGAAGTATTACTGCAATTATCAAATTTAAGGGGATGATCACATAGCATGCATGGGATAGATTGTAAATGCATATGAAGTTATGTTTGGAAAAACCTACAGGGCAAATTACATTTTTAAGTCACGCTCATCTATATGGGATACTACTACAGTAAACTTTTAAAACATGCTCTGGCCTACTTTATTTAAGTAAGTATTGTGGAAGAAATTAAGAGCAGATTGAGGTCAGGAAATGCTTGCTATCATTCGGTGCAGAACCTTTTGTCTTCCAGGTTACTATCCAAAAATTTAAAGATCAAGATATATAGAACTATAATTTCGCCTGTTGTTTTGTATGGGTGTGAAGCTTGGTCGCTGACATTGCGGGAGGAAAGGAAGCTGAGGGTGTTTGAGAACAT
>Ga0123354_10007733_pt1 | contig 16254 bp, 8 predicted proteins | sample TergutLab28metaG_2_FD_97872 | JGI IMG/M metagenome (GOLD analysis project Ga0123354, IMG submission 97872) | Labiotermes labralis P4 segment gut microbial communities from Petit-Saut dam, French Guiana - Lab288 P4 | ecosystem: Host-associated > Arthropoda: Insects > Digestive system > Gut ...
GTGGCGGACGCTTGTGAGTGCGGTAATGAACCTTCGGGTTCCGTGAAATGCGGGGAATTTCTTGACTAGCTGCAAACCCGTTAGCTTCTCAAGAAGGACTCTGCACCATGGAGTAAGTAAGTATAAACCGGTTTAAAATTTTCTATAAGTTCTACTTTCTTTTGCCTACATTTCGCAGTACGGTTCTGCAAGTCCATTGTAGTATGTACGTGGTAGGGTACAGCAGTATGTTCCAGGTTTCCTCCATAAAAACTTCCCGGAATGGATTGGACGGAGTGGTACAGTTAACCACCCCCCTTTTCTCTCCTCCCCCTGCACTAAATCTTGCGATCTCACACGACGCAGTATTTTGTGTGGGCAACAATGCTTCCAGAAGCCATGGGGTATTGAGCACCTACGGACGATCAATGAGGTGGAGTATTGCGACGATATAAAAGGACGGCAATATATACGCTGCCATTGTTAATCCCACAGCTGAAAATTGTCAAAGGTCTGTCGATCAAAACTGCAGATATTTCGCACTCTTGTATGAAGCACATACTTAAACGTACACTTCTCTTCCGGTACAGCGACTTTAAAACCCCCCACATTAATAATCGGTGTTTATGGGACTGTGTTAATCTTTTCCTTCGGCTTGAGCTGAATCCTTTCGCTTGCCTGTGCACTTAAGCTTCTACCAAACAATTTGTTACAGCAGTTCTTCCATAAGTTCACCAACGTTCTTCCACTTACAGATTCAGTAACTCTACAAAACATTGAATAGAAATAAAATAATGTAACTCATTACTCTTATGTTCACACCGTGCATATTGAATAATAAATGTTTACTATATACCAACGTATGTACAAATAACTAGTGTAAATTTATATTAAATTACTCCGACATATTTCGGTGTTAATACACCATCTTCAGGGAGATGACAAGTTGTGTTAGCTAACCAGTATTACATATGTGGCCACATTTACCAATATTTTATCATAACGCATTACTATATTTTATTTGATCATTTTAATAATTCATAACTTTAGCTAACACAACTGTAAACTCCCTGAGGATGGTGTATTAACACCGAAACATGTCGGAGTAATTTAATACAAATTTACACTACTTATTTTTGCATATATATAATAAACATTTATTAACATAACTGGTCTGTTCCAAACTCCGAGCGTTAATTCGATATACAAAATATATTAAAAGTCCAACAAATGCACTTGGTTTTATGGATGTAATTTTACTGCGTAGTGGTCATTAACATGTTTCGGCCACTCATATGACCGTCTTTAGGGTCGTGAGAACATGAATATAGATACAACTAAAATGAATCTAAAGCAATCCACAGATTTACAAATCATGTAGTTTTGGGTTGAAATTCACGGTTGAATAATAAAATAGCAATGAGTGTAAAACATCAGATGTTAAAATTGTTGTCCTTCATTCCGCCGAACTGTACTCTGAACAACAATATACTAGCCACGTAATATTATTCTGTTCATCTATGGCCAATGCGAACGTAATTGTGAACGTATTATTGTCAATTAATTTTACCCTTTGAGCATGATATGAACAACATCTCAATATTTAAGCTTACAGTTTTCAATAAACACAAAGCGACTCCATTATAAAACCGACCGGTAAAAGGCCTAGCACTTTTTTTGTTGTTGAAATTCATGTAGACCACAATTTCGCCGCGTGGGTACAATGAAAGTTTAAACCTGTGAAGCACCGTGATTGTATATTTACCAATTGCTTCACACTAAAATACCCTGCTCTGTGTGCAGGCAGTGTTGTGTAGTTTTCAAACTACACAGCCATTATTTCACTTTCCAGCGTCACCTGCTGGTCTTTACAATGGAGAGTGTCGTGTGAATTTTATGAGGTAGGAAACGAATTTTTAAATACGAAAAAGCTATTCCATTAGGAGCCTGGACAGGCACTTAGAGCTGCACAAGGTTGAGGCTCCCAGGATTTCTAGACAGTCGGCACATGGAAGTGACAAGTTCGTCAGCCCTAGGTAACGGCCGCCTTTAACTTCCAGGAAATATTATGGGTGCTCTTTTCTGTTTGAGATTGAGTCGAAGCCAGGGAATAATGCGGCCGGAAAGATGAAGTCAATGGAAAAAACAGTGAATATTTAAATGTAACGGACATAACTCCAAGCATTCAAGATTTAACCTTTCAAAGACGAAACGTAATATGCTTTTTATATGGAATCAGTCCATACCGCGCAGTAAACACTTTCCATAAACGTTATAGAGACCAATCAGTTAATGCTGTATACAGCAAAATCGCTGTTCTTAGATCCGCAAACAACACTGAAAGCAAAGCGAGCACCGTGTTGAATTTTTGAATGCTAAACTTGGTAGTTCGTAAAAGAAACTGATAGGCTTTAAAAGGTTAAATACCATATCAGATTACTGAATGCTGGAATAGGACTTTGGACTCTCACTTTATGAGACCATCCAAATATATCTATTTATTAAGTGTATGGCTTCTTTAACGAGGCTGTCAGTTACTTTTGTTTGTCCCTTTAAAGACTCAGCGCAGACTGCTTTATTTAAAGAGCCAGTCCGTACCGCGCAGTAAACACTTTTCATCTCGGTTATAAAAACCAATCAGTATATTATGTAAGTGGCACAAGTTGCTGTTTGTTCTCAGATAAATACAAAACAAATAAATATTCTGTGGGCAGAGCGTACATTTATTGAATGTTAAAATGTTGGTACATCACGTAACCAGTAGGCTTTAAAAGGTTAAACAGCGCCAAATGTTACGATGATGGCGGACAGCGAAGAGCACCGGGTGTGTAAGAAAGCAGTTGCAACATAATTTGAAATAACACATCAGACGCTTTCTAGACTGCTTCAGAAAACCATGACTCAAGTGGTCAGGACAGACGAGTTGTGATACGAACCGAAGGACATGCCAAATACGAAGCAGAACTTTTGTTTACATTTCTGTTTCTTTGAGAATCTCACAATATTGTTTTACCGTCAGGTCGTGTTTACAAATCCTGCTGCTTTAACTATGAAATAGTGGGCTCCATGTGGAATGTGAGACTTAAATGCGTCTACGTAGGTCTGTAACTGCACGGCTGTGTTTTGTGGGTCTGGTTGCTGTTGTGATCGTCCGTACGCGCTGTGGTCATTATTTGTAATGGCCACGTTAACCAACCATTAGCATGAAGCTCAAATTGAAATTTTAATGCAAGCCACTTGTGAGTTACGATGACAGACATTATTATGTTTTGCGTGTTCTACTGTGACAGCAACAAAAACACAATAAAGGTCTTTATTCTTCTGGGATGTAGTCCGACGTAGACTGGTACTTACTTACCGACGTTTCGTGACAAACTATCCGTCTCATTTTTAAAGGTAAAGTAGTCGAAGAAGAATGCCGGAGACACTTCTGTACGCGTACCTAAATAAATTTTTCTGGCATTATTCCTGGAGCGCTTGACACTTGATGATGAGAACGGTAGGTTGTCCGAAACGTCGGTAACTACCAATACAGGCTTCGTAACATCCTAGAAGAGCGAAGATCTAATTTAAACCGCAGCGGAAGACTGAAATCATGCACAAACACAAGTGAACTGAAATACTGAAAATCAAGTCAAAGTAAAGAGGAGCAATTGATCTTTACGCCCATATAATTATACTGTAAGTTAAAGGTAAAGTGGTCCTTACGCATGCAGAGAAAGAATATCTGAAAGCGAAGACATAATTTCAAACACCGAAGTTTTACCCCACCTCTAATGAAGGGGGGGGGGGAGAACACGGTCGCCATTCCTAGGCTACTTTGTAGTGCAGGACGAAGAGTCTTAAAGCACTTCTGCCACTGTCCCAAGACTCATTCCTCCCCTTTCACTGAAGTGTGAAACCCACATAACTTTATGCCATTTCCGAGTAGAACGTATAAACCGCGGTAGTCAGTTGTTTCCTCGGGATCTATGTAGGATACTGTCGTTTACGGACTGTTAGCGCTGTGATTCAGAGGCAGGACGCACTCAAGCACGATGCCGTGAGGCGTTGACATTTGTCGTGGCCGTGAGTTCAGTGGTTACGTCATTTCATAGGACATGATATTTCCAACACAAGCTTGTTTCAAACAATCACACACTGTCAGGGCGGTACGGCAACACACATTCTGTACCCAAGTGCAGTTCTTACAAAGGGACACGTGACATATGTTGATACACTGTCAAATACAGCCTGAAATAGTTGAAGAATAAAAGACCAACTTGACATCACTTGCAATTTTATTTCACTTCTTATGTGGTCAAGATGTTTCGGACATTAATATATCCATCATCAGGAGCTTCAGACTATGCTGCTGAATTACCACATTGGTCGTTATGTTCTTGGTTCGTTGTGTGTTGGAGATTTGGTGTGGTTGGGTTGGAGTGGTATCCGTGTTACAGGCTTCAGCCTGCAACACGGACACTACTCAAACCCATTCTTGAAACGTCCAAACCACTCAAAAGTTCGGCTACGGCTCATGCACGAATCACCAAAAGCCTGTTTCAACATTTCAAAAGGTTCACTCTTCCCGTTTTACCCAATCTCACACAGAACTTGATGCACACCCTTTGTTCTTCAACCTCCACCATACCGCCGATAACAGAAAATTGCAGACGGCTGATGCAATACACACATAAAGAAACGTGCAACAATCAAACGCTTCCACATCCAACACGCCACTCGGCACACTCACTCACAAGACACCACCGCAACAAACCCTAGCGGGAAACTCGTGAACTACAAGCGACTTGCTTGTTGTGAGCATTGTCCTGGGACTTTTGGATACACCTTCGTAAAATAGCAAGTGACGTCAAGTTGGTCTTTTATTCTTCAACTATCACAATGATGCACGGTCCAATAAACATAAGATTCACAGTCTGAAATATTCTAAAACTTCTGAGTGGTTTTAGTCGGTACACCACCTTAAGTGGAATGAATGAATATAGTGCGTTAAAAATATATACTAGGCACTGTAACTTGTGCTAATAAAGTACAGAAATCCCTGTACAAGCCCTGAGTATTCCGGAAGTTTAAGGGTCCTAGAATTCAAGAAAATAGGCACATGGTAGTGGTAAGGTTGTCAGCCCTACGCACCGGCCACCTTTAACTCTCAGGAAATATTTCTGATACATATTTCTGTTAGAGGCTGAGTCGAACATAGGGCCATAGTGCGATCGGAAAGACGAATTCAGAAACTCCAATGACACCAAAGGAAATAAAACCCGCGACTTTCCGGTTTGTGTCGCAACCAACTGCGCACTGCGATTGTAATAAATGATAATACGTAATTGGAGATAAAATTCAAATCACCACTAAAAGTGGCCATGTAAAATTCATGCTGTAGCAAATGTTTTTCTCCCGTAGATATTCGGAACTACGGCAGTCATATATTACAGGACGTCACGCACTGCCTCCTTTAGCCAGAATTATTTGTCTGTAACAAGTACACAGGAATATGATGTTAACCTGCTGGTCATTTTGCCGAGAGAAATTATCAGGAAACTGCTCCATACAGGAACTTGCTCACGCTTATTGCTCTTCTGTCAGTTCAAATACGCCTGCAATTTCAGAACTCTAAACCCCATATCGTGCATATACACTCAAAGTTTTTACATGGAAAGATCCCTCAGTGATATAATGTGTTATGTGATTGAAAAGCAAATAAGAGGTGCTTGGCAGTGTTCCGTTGCCTGTTGTTTATCAGTGGGACAATTACGACGAACTCCACTTCATGCAACATGGAGAGCACCACCACACTTGGCGCTACATGGTAGGTGGATTGAGTGTCGATGACCAACAGAATATTCTCCACCAAGTTCCAATATTGCTTAATGTGATGTGTCTTTAGGAGGCCGGATGAAAGATGCAGTCTATCTCTCAAAACAAGAAAAACGCTTGAAGGTGAATTGGGAAACAAATTGGAGAAAATTTTGTGGCAGTTCCTCTTGACTTCTCTCGGACATATGGGAAGTAAGTATTGTAGGAATGCAATGCAAGTTGCAGAAGTTTGTGTGAAATATTTGGGTCTATATTAAAATTTGAGAATAATGATGGCGTACGGGCTTTAAAATGCTGCGTGAAACTGTTGTATAGGACAGTACTAACAACATGGTGAAGGTGCGAATTATTGTGATTACGTTAGGTGAATCAATAATACTCGAATACAGGACTTGTACTGCCGGTAAAAATGCAAGAAGATGGATTACTAAATGGTAGCCTATAGTAATTTCTGTATAGTCTCTACTAGTATAACCATATTCTTTGATTCCTTGGAAGGACAACAGAAGTTATGCGCACACATACTCACTTATAATAACTTTCCATAAGCTCCTTTGTTTATTAAAGCTATCTGAGCTTCTCATGGTAGTGAAAAAGGAGATATTAATGTGTTGTCTTCAGTTGTACGACACGGTGTATCACAGCACGTTTCAAAACAATGTTTTTGTCTGTATAATTAGGGTAGCTAGTACCATGTAATCTATATTTTGATATGGGATATCCTGATGTGATCCAGACATCCCTCAGTCACAACTCTTTCTCTACATTGGATAGTTTAATGCAAAGTGTTTCGACTTAACATGAAGTTATCATCAGGCACATAAGACACAAAATATACTCTAATGTAAGGTGCATCTTACATAGTAATTTCTTTTGTGTATTATGTGCCTGTTCTTTTGTGTCTTAATTGCTGAAAACAGCTCCATGTTAAACCAAAACATGTATCAAACTATCCAATGTACACAAAGATTTGTGACTGATGGTTATTACTCACCTGTTCCGTGTATTCTGCTAAAGCGTAGCGATATTTCAGAAGGAACGACATTATGCCACGTGTTGTGGTAAGTGAATAGCAAGGATTCCGAGAAAATTTCTGACTCCATCATCTCAATATCGGTAAACATACAGGCAGAATTTTCTTTGTCAGAAAATGTCATAACCACTCACAGGACCATAAGGTGTTGTATTTCAGAATACAACAATTTGTATGTATCTTATCAATATAATTCTCACGAAGATATTCAATTAATTTCTCGGTCCAAATGTAGTACGATCTTTAGGAAACTCGCGTACTTTTATAGGAAGAAGTTCTAATCAAAACAGAAATCAATTTCAGGCACATGGCAGAGAGGTGAGAAGAACAGACCTTTCCTTGTCTAAAGCAATATGTAAAAGTCGCATAAATCGATAGTGACAACACAGTTAGGCACTTTACTGCAGGATCCTGGGGCTGTCAGTTCCAATGTACCGTATGACACCCCAGTCATTTTAAAGAAGACCTGCTTGAACACTGAAACCTTTCGTCCACATATGTGGTTTGCGGTTTAGTTTGATTCACACAATATAAAGGGTGATTCCACTGACCACTAGTCTTTGTCTTGGACTCACAGTAGGCTCACTTTTTGGACGTAAGAACTAAGGGCTTGCCTGTAATTTACCCGAAATTCATACTTCAAGACTAGACGTCGTTAAACGTTTAGACTGTACAACATGTATTATACTTTAAAAGTATATTTTATTTTATGCTATAATATCCAAGTGCTTTACAGACATTTGATGGAAGTAATCACAGTGAAAACAAAGACAACACAACAGTTTGGTAGGAAGACTTCATGTGTGGTGTAAATGCCAGTGAAAAGATAACAAGGCAGACAATTTACGTGTACACGTTAAGGTAACATTGGCGCACATTCGCCTAAACATCATTGCCGTTGGAAACCAATAAGTAATAAATATTGTCTGTGTGTCTGTAGCCTTGTTTATCCAGCAGTCAAACTGCGTGTTTCATATTATACTGCCATCTGTGACCTGCCTGGATCTACTATATTTTTCCACGTTATCTCCTAAAGGCACAATTTTCGAAAAACAATTATTGAAAATAAAATGCTTGTTTTGATTTTATCTACAAATTTTCTCCAAAATATTTCTCATCCTAAGAAACCTTTAGCCAGATACTACGATAAATACAGCGTTCTTCATGTACAGTAAATTATTCTTGTCCGATTTAAATAAAATTTTTATTTTCTCGACAGAATGTCGAGAAATATTCAAGTGTCAAATTTCATGAAAATCCGTCCAGTGCTCTATGCGGACAGACGGACAGACAGACAGACGTGACGACGTTAATGGCAGCTTTTGTGCAGTTTTGCCAAAGCACCAAAAAAGTTTCTTCTTAGAAACAAACTGTAGCGTCGAAAGTTTGGATGGTTACTTAACATGTATGTAAAAGAAAACAGTCGTGGCCTAACATGAGATAATAGCAAACCAGCATTTAAGTGGAAGGAGTGGACGAAGTCACAAACATCTGAGTTAAGAGAGGCAGTCTTTGATTGGAAATGTGAATTTAGAAACTTCCGAATAAGTATAAAGCTAATGATAGTCTTTTTTACCAACTTGATGCACAAATTCTTTATTTTAATACATTCATTATATATTCCTCTACATGTCTCGAGCACTATTATGCTCATCTTCAGGAGGACAAATTGTATTAATACAGCATCTGTTATCGTCACTCTCTTTAGGTGACTGTCCTCTCCTAATCTGTGTGCTGAACAATCACCTAAAGAGAGTGACGATACCAGAGGCTGTACTAATACAATCGTCCTCCTGAAGATGAGCATATTAGTGCTTGAAACATGTAGGGAAATGTAATAAGTGTATTAAAATAAAGAATTTATGCATCAAGTTGGCAAAACAGTCTATCGTTATATTAGGATGAACGGTCAAATATACAAAAAAAAAAAAAGGAATAAATCCCTTCATTCTCTGGCACCAAATATTCAGGCCACAGGTTGCTAAACACCGTACCAGAGGACGGAGTCACTATTCACCGTCTCCCAGTTCTGTTCTTGTTAAAAGAACATTTTTAACTAGACCAGCCCAGTGAGTACAGCAAAGAGTTTGCGGGCAGAACGATTGTGAGAACGTTCTTTCCCAGAAGGAACAGACTTTGCTCTCAATCACAGCGTCCAGACCACTTCTGGGGGCCACACGGCAACATAGTCAACGGGTGCAAAGGGCTTTTTTAGGTTTGGACAAAAGGGCTGGTGTGTGGAACTATGTCACTCAGCATTATCCAGTGCAGAGGTTAAGAATTCAAGCAGCGATATCGCCACTTCATCACATTTCTTCACGACATAATGTTCAATTAAGAACATGCACAACGTCATATGCGTGCCGACGAGAGACGATAATTCACTGCAGAGAATCTATGAACTGTTTTTTCTAAAAGCTATGATAAGTATTCCAACTATTATTACGTTTAAACACTTTATTATCCAACTAATGCACTAATATATAATTCGTAGATACAATTAAAATTATAAAATGTTTAAAATTAGTCCAACATATTTCGGATCACAGAGGATCCATCATCAGGGAGCCTTATACATTGCCTGGCTAAAAATAGAAATATGGTTCTATCGTGTCCGTTGATATGGACGTGGTCGGTGCTAACATCGACCATGTCCATATCAACGGACACGATAGAACCATATTTGTAATTTTAGCCAAGCACTGTATAAGGCTCCTTGATGATGGATCCCCTGTGATCCGAAATATGTTGGAGCACTTTTAAATATTTTATAATTTTAATTTTATCTACGAATTATATATTAGTGCATTAGTTGGATAATAAAGTGTGTAATTGTCGTTGATGCACGGTGCAAACATGAAGATTATTATTGTGTTTCTTCATTTTCGCCGTAATTCCTGCAATGTGTTAATAACAGAAACTCTGTGACTCATGTACAAACATTATCATATCAAATAAATGGAGTGAGGTGTTTAGAGAAGGTATGGAGGTAATCCTGCAGAAATTATTACGTACTGTTTATACAGAGGAATCATGCAGCAGTGCGCTGCAACACACACAGCCACATTTACGTACTGTTATATACGTAAATATAAGCTATGCCCTATTTTTTAAATAATCCAGGTAATGACAAAAAAAAATGAGCTAATCAAATAGGTCCACTGGTTCACGTGCTCTTTGATATAGATCAAGGTACAGATCGAAGACACTTGGTAGCCAGTCGTCTTTTTGACATATAAGACCAACGTACTGAATACTTCTGTTTCGAATGGAGTCTATACATCCACTGGAAACAAAACAATCAGCAGTAGGTACAGTCGATTTTAAATATTTCGTTATTAGTAAGTCATTATGTTGTCAGTCAGAAATGAAGTTCTTCATTCAGTCATCAGCAGAAAATCAGTCCTCTCATAACTACACTTGTCCACAGAATAACACATACACGTACCCAAAACACCAGCTCAATTATCTGCTTATATTACTACCAAAATACAAATTTCAAACAACGATTTCAGCATTAATAGCATAGGATATTCATGCACCTCCGCCTGCAGTGCAAATGATGATAGATGAAACAAGACAAGTAACGTAAGTGTAGCGTCATATTGAGGCGTGCTCGAGCAACCAATGTTGCAGTGGGAAAGCAGTAAGTGTTACGTACTATGAGTGCGTGTTTGTAGCCTTAGGTATCCAGCACGCAATGCGCATGCGCCGTATTGTCAACTGTGGCCTGCCCCGTTCTATAACTTTTTTTTCCTCATTATCTCATAAACGGCACAATTTTCGAAAAACATATTGAACTTCTTCTTAGACTGAGAATTGTTTCAGACAGACGTTATAGATAAAATCGAAACACACACACACGTTGTATGTTCAGTAACTTTTATTTTTTCGAATATCGTGACATTTATGAGATAGTGTGGAAAAATGTGGTGGAGCCGGACAGGTCACAGATGAGAGTATGGAGCATGCGCATTGCATACTGGATACCTAAGGCTTCAGAGACACTCTCCGTATTTACAACACTGTCTGCTTTTCCAGTGAAATGATGGTTGCAAAACCGCGACTCATTGTTACGTTATACCTACACTGTCTGCCTTGTCTCATTTGCAACACACATATTTCATGCTTTCATGCGACGAACACCTTAACATTAAAAACAAATTCTGTATCTCGAAGCAAACGTTACTCTTCTTTACTATCAAACAACAAAGAGTGACGTCAGACATACAAACATGCACCTGGAAGCCATACCAATATGCGTATGTTACAGGAAACCGAAGTAGAGGGTACAGCTTTAACAAAACTAGGTAACAATATGATTCAGAGTCCTTGTGCTTCTACCGCTTTGACGCCAACGCCTATCACAACGAGATGGTCACTAAACAACAGAGTCGCGTTTGCGCATTAATGAAACGTAAAATTTACTGCGCTTTTCTCTCAGAAAACAGTACTGAAAACTTAATTACATCAGACTGATAACAGCTTGTAAGCGTCTTACTCACGTCATCATTTTTTATCTCGGCTACTCCGCCAAGAAAACTAAACTTCGTGAATATTTCCAATCACGAAGACTCGTGTTATGATCTTTGTCCATTCTCCTGTTGTTTCCTCCCTAGTAGATCCGGATATAGCCAGGTCACGTTTTTCACGACTCTGGAGTAGTGCGATACAGAAGTATTGATAGAGTCTCACTTCACGCGCAAGATTTGAAGTGATGCGAATTCATAATATTAAGCAGGGAGATGTCGATCTCAGGGGCCGCGCGGTCAAAGGCAAGGGTGTGAGGCCGCTCGTTTGCTGGGATTCTAGTTTCGAATCCCGCCGGAGGCATGTCTCTTTTGAGTGTTGTGTGTTGTCAGGTAGAGGTCTCTGCGATGGGTCGAACACTCGCCCAGAGGAGTCCTGCCAAGTATGGTGTGTCTGAGTGTGGTTGTGAAGACTCGACAATGAGGCACCGTGGTCCAATGGGAGTTGCTGCTCTAAAATAAGAAAAATAAGAAGTAGGATGATAGCGAGTCCTAATTAAGAGTCTGTTACATCTCCTCTTCCTTCAGTCTCGTCGGAATGTGATGGTATTTTTTGCATTATTTTCATTCACTGTAGTAAATAAGTAATTAAATTGTCATTAAGTTAACTTTTGTTGTTTATTTATGTATGTTATGCTTAAAATTATGTTCACAAGCAGAACCACGCTGCAGTGGCTACAGATTTATGGGCTTCGAGAAAGCATCCTCCTAATTTACATGTATTCCTACGGTAAAATTAGTCTTAAATTATACGATATTTTCAGGAAAGAATCCCTAGCATGAAATTCGACCGCACTCCATGTTCATATTCTCTTTAGCATCCTGTTCGCAAACACAAGCAACTGTTACTTCCTTGCAGGAAGAAACCATATTTCACATCCATTTAATACAAACTTGATACGAGTAACTAAGTTAAATCTACTTAAAATATGTGCGTTTGTTATCCTCGCCTTACGTAACATACAATTTACCTTGCTATTTAGTTTTGGTGGCAGTCCATCTGTTTGAAGGTAAAAGGCGTGCTGTTTTACAGGCCAATGTAATCTCTAATGTTCGGTTCGAGGTACAATTTTCATCATTTCACAAGCAGACAGCAGTAGTTGCCGCATTGCCCATCGATTTATGTTGCGTATACTTTTAAAGTACCTGTTCTTCGCCAGCTATACTACCGCTTACCTTGTCGGTGTCACGATGTACAGCACAGCAACCAAAATTTAAGTAGCAGTAATATTCGACCTAAGGAAAGAAAGTTTGCCAATGTAACTAAAATACTTATATTTGGAAAAAGAATCCCAGCAGCCCCCAGAACTCTACCGCCGTACGTGTCCATCCTTTGTAATAGCCACGGCTACCCTATGTAACTGATCACCATTTGTGCCTCGTTTGCCCCGACTCGCTCCTTGCGGTAGGTGACATTTCTTGCGGGATAAGGGATGGGTTCATCGGATGCACACAATCTTCACTATTTGTTTATTTGTTTGTTTTGAAGATGTAAAGTTTACTCTTATCCAGTTAACCCTTTAAACGCCGAGTTAAATCCCATCTGCCATCCGCTGGCATTATTAGGAGCTCACCATATTCTCCACGTTAGCAGGATAAGGGTTAAGCAAACAAAATCATATTCTCACAACACACAAGAAAACAACCGTCGCTTCCATCCAGAAATAATAACCTTGTTTTCATTATTTGACCGCCCTATACACCATCTCACCCGCTCAGCTCCCTTACTCGACTGCCAGCGTCAGTCACCCAATAACGTTGACTGCCGCTAACCGTTTTTCCCGTTTAAAGCTCTCTGTATGCAACCCCTCCTACCTATCACCAACGGTTTCTTGAATGTACGTTTACAGTTAAAATTTAAGACGGACGGTACCGAACTGACCGCAACTGACGTCAGCAATCCCTCGCTCTGTTGTATCAACAATGTTCGGCTACACCTACATATTTACAGATGTAGTGAGTAAATGTCACAATATCGTTGAGTGTTCTTGAACGCGTTCACAGTAGGAAACATTCTTCTGTACACTGTACTGTTGACAACATTGAGATAATTCTCTTCTTTGAAATATGAAGCCATGGGAGATTTTCCTGGTGCTGGATTTCACATTCAGAGTTTTACTATACAGCCAATAAATTGGCGCAATATTAAGCTGCTAATTTTTCCTAGACCGTGCACCAAGCAATGCTACAAATTGCTGTAATGCTTGATAAATTGGTAACACTATTGAGCCCAGACACACAAATGAATTTTTGGCCAGTTTGCATGCAATACTGACACCCCATAGGCATCATTGCTTCTGTGCCATTCGTGAAGTGCGGTCGTTTACTGGTCGTTCCGTAGTGCAAGCCTTGTGCGTTTTCCGGACTCTGATTGCGAGGTACACATACCAACTCAACGGATATACGAAGTTCATGCTGACCACTCATTATGGTTCAAAATCGTGCTGCTTTTAAAATATAACGTAAAGGATGAAGTTATGTTGTGCTTAAGCATCAAAATTTACAGACGGATAGATGAGTGTAGGCACAGATTCTTATATTCTTAATTTATTCGTTAGACAGAACTGCTATGTGTGTGGGAAGAAGGATGGGTGGGGGTTAGATTTGCATCAGTATGGAAGGTTTTATGAGAATGGGTGATGTGAGTGGTGACCGTCGTGTTTCGTTTACTAAATCTCTTTACGCAAGAGCCAAGGGTACCTCTTGGACAGAAGCCTGGTTGGGCCTCACAACTGTTCTGGACACGGAGAACTAAGACCCATTCAATGTATGAAGCCGAAACATGTAGCATGCGTTGAGGAGACAACATTCTTTTTTGTGGTTGAAGGTATACGTTTATCAATTGTTAATATACTGCAATGGGATTAATTCTACAAAAAAAATGTAGAAGATCTGCGCGCCTACCGGGAATCGAACCTCTACAATGCAGTCGTCTACCCTGTAGTTCAATCAGTTTACTGACATTTAGGGGCTTTTGAGCAATGAGTCATTTAATTTAAAGTGACGTAAAATTTAAAACAGTAAAGGAGATGTCACAATACCGGCAGTTCAATCCGTCCATTCGCCTCCATCTAGTGCCGCGAGTAAAATTGAGAGGAACCCTGTATCTGTTCCTCCATATTTATTCATGCCGGTCCTTTTATTGTGTGAAGTATCACGTGATCCGAACAAAACAATTCGCATATCGTTTTCGCTTCAGAAGTCTCGCTTGTAATCTTTGAAAATATTTTGCAGCAATGGCAAAGTAATATTAATAACAAAATTATCGATACCCCGGTTTCTTTGCCCGGTGGTAAAACCGAGACGACGTCAAAGTTGAATAACCCTAAAGAAGTGAATGTAAACACCAACCATTACAACCGATCACCTGACCAAGCACGTGCAAGGCTGAAGAGCCTGCCACTGGCGTTTTTGTGGCACAACGTGGTCCCCTTGCCTTGCAGGAGAATGCTTTCCTCCGGTCTTGTCCGTTTCTGCCTCTATCGCCTGTTTTGTAGACGGTAATAATCAGCTTATTGGGGCAAAAGCAATATATGTTTACAACTCTGTTGTTGTTTAGCAACTGCTGAATTTATGAAGCAACGCTGCAGTAAGTAACAGAACACTGGCCAGCAAGAAGAGACTGTCTATCACTTCCAAAATATACTAAAGCAGTGGCGTAGATAGGACCCCCCAGACAACTCGGTAAGTGGGGATCCGTGGGCCAGGGGAACTCCAGAGAACTCCACACATATAGAATACTAAAATTTCTTGTTGATGCTTTCGGACTGTATTTTTTTCTTCTCAAAGAAGGCGGTGTTATGGATTCCTGTCCAGAGATATGGGTGTGACTTTTCTCGTAAGTGCAGAGGGCAATGGAAACTTGTGGGACTTTCTTATGGTATGGCTAGGGCTAGGATTATTATATGTTTAAGGCCTAATACAGCGTGTCTTTCAATCTTTCACCACAGCCACTTAACGACTTCTGTTTAGCCTACATACAACGGTTAACTTTTCACATGCACGTCTGTATTAAGCTTGATGATGAGTGAGATACGCGAATAACTAAACCAGGTATTGCACGACATAAATTCTTAACCTCATTCTTCTCGGACAGAATTAATTGCGACAAATTGAATCCTTGTAAATATCTCACACTATTCTTTTTCATGTTTGTCTAAAAATTGAAACTACTAAAATTCGGAAATATGGCTTTGAAGACAGCTAGATAAAAATGTTAGCTTTTGAAACGTTAGAAAAAGTAAACATATATATGAAAACCTCCTCTAAGTCATCTCCAGGTTCCAGTACCTACAGGCAGGCCGGTCACGCAGCTGCTGTTGTCTTCCCACCACTTGGTCTAGCTGCGTTGACACAAAGCGCAACGTCTGGGCAGGGCAAAGACCGCTCGTTTTCCGCAGAACTTAGATTCCTTCGCTAGCACATGAATTCAAAATGATTTAACCCGTAATTTTGTAAACAATATAGGTTTATGTCAAAGAAAATAATGTTTCAGATACTTTGGATTAATTTTTCTCAAACTTTTGGGCAGGCTGCAGCCCTGCAGCCATTATAAATATGCCGCTCCATTTAGGGGGGCCCCGAGTATCGAGCGGCCAGGGACATTGCTGGTTAAATACGCCGCTGTAAGCAAGCAGTATCATTATCTCAGTAGAGATTATAAAACGGCGAAGAAAGGACACTTCGTCTTAATTAAATAAATAATGGTTAAAATTACAAGCAATCTGACATCTTACTGCGCTAACAAAACGCATTATGTTGTCTTAAATCACTTACTTACTTACTTACTTACTCCATGGTGCAGAGTCCTTCTTGAGAAGCTAACTGGCTTGCAGCTAGTCAAGAAATTCCCCGCATTTCACGGAACCCGAAGGTTCATTACCGCACTCACAA
>Ga0123354_10007736_pt1 | contig 16253 bp, 20 predicted proteins | sample TergutLab28metaG_2_FD_97872 | JGI IMG/M metagenome (GOLD analysis project Ga0123354, IMG submission 97872) | Labiotermes labralis P4 segment gut microbial communities from Petit-Saut dam, French Guiana - Lab288 P4 | ecosystem: Host-associated > Arthropoda: Insects > Digestive system > Gut ...
ATTGTCACGTGACGTATCAGCTGTGCAGGTTGCAGTATTTGGAACCGCAAGAAGCCCCCACTTTTCTCTGGCCATAATCTCCGTAACCGTTCAACTTTGGATATAGGTGTTTTGGGTTATATCGGTATACTTTAACATAAGGAACACCCTCCCGAAGTCTGGCACATTCCTCCTGGGACACCCTGTATAGTGTTTTCAATTTGTCTGTATGTGTTGTCTGTTGTGTAGTCATGATTTGTTCCATATTCAGCTGTCTTATAGCAGGTATTGGATCTGTGAAATGTAAATATGTATCTATGTATGTAATCGCTATTAAGGAGACTGGACTAGAAGTAAGTGCTGTGAAAACTAAGAATATGGTCATGTCTCAAGATCCGTATTCAGGACAATACCACAACACAGAGGTAATAAATCCTTTGAAAGAGTGGAACAGTTCAGATATTTGGGAACAACCCATATAAATCAAAATTCCATTCATGAAGAAATTAGGAGCAGAATGAAGTCAGGGAGTGACTGCTCTATTATTCAGTGAAGAATAATTTGTCTTCCAGTTTGCTATCCAGAGATATAATGATTAAGATACACAGAACTGTAATCTTGCCTGTTGTTTTGTGTTGGTGCAACGCTTGGTCTCTGGCCTTGAGGGAGGAACAAAGGCTCAGGGTGTTTGAGAACAGGGTGCTGAGGAAGCTATTTGGACCTAAGAAAGATGAATGACAGGGGAGTGGAGAATAACATGCAACATGAAGCTTCATGCTCTGCACTCCTCACCACATATCATTTGAGTGACCAAAAGATATGTATGTATACAAACATATAGTGTATATTCTTCCATCCATAGAGGATCTTGTTCCTGTTTCATGTTGTGGCATCCATTATGTAAGTGAGGGTTCATAGTGTACATCACATAATAGAAGTGCATTTGCTAGTACTATATTGATTACAATCTTAACACACAGAATGAATAATATTCAATTATACACAAAAGTCATTTACTCCCACCATCTAGGGTCCACAAGTTTTCCAAAAATCTAGCAGCCACCTCCAAATGCTAAGACACCTGAAGAGTAGCAATAAGCAAGTTTCATACTGGGGACCCACTATTCTGAAGTGACATTACGCATTACTGTTATCTAAGGCTTTCTGCTCATTGCAGTGAACTGATACACATTTCTGTAAGTAAGTGGGGGTAGGAGGGGAACTGCAATAATTATGCTGGAAATATTAAGCATCAACATACAAAATTAAGCTGACTGAAATCTGTGCACCCCTGCCACCATCAGTTTAATACTACCCAATACAAAGGAACTCAGTAACTTACTTGATGTGACAGCACGTTTGTCACCAATCCATATGTTAGCAGCTTCAGGTTCATGACCAAAAGCCTCTGTCGCCCATGGAACATCACTTCCCACATCAGGAACCAATTCTGCGAAGTCTTCTGTCAGGTTTGAATTTTGACGCTGGATATAAAACACTCCAGGATACTGGTCACTATTTTCAAGAGCATTCAGAAACTCTGACATAGGCATAACCCTCTCTTCTGGAGTCACAAAGTATTCTGACAGTTTTCCATAGTCTGTGGCAATAGCATCAGCATAGCCATTTGGAGTTACAGCAACTGTTACTAGTTTTTCACCCAGGTAACTCCTGTTGCAAATATAACAATAGCATCAGCATAGCCATTTGGAGTTACAGCAACTGTTACTAGTTTTTCACCCAGGTAACTCCTGTTGCAAATATAACAATGTAGTTACCATTGTGACGTGAACAACAAACTTTGTAATTCCTCACAATTATACCTCTGTTAATGGGCATAAAAAATGAGTTGCAACTACCCAGTGTCAAATATACCAAGAATCACACACCCAAACAAAGCATGACATAATTCACCAGTTTCCAGCAGATTCCTCACATACACTTTCCATCTACCAAATTCATGGTCCACTGTAAACAACCATTCTAATCACTTGCAATAGTTTCACACTCTTGAATACACTTGGCAGAAATGTGTTTTTTTCTTATTTTCTTCTCCTTTTTGGCACCTGTAACTGTGCAAATGCTTTCCCAATCTGATAACACTGTACAATGTGATTGTGTGTGTGCATACCTATACACACACACACACACACACATACATCTATTATGAACACCCTGCTCATGAGTTGTTCCTCATATGAGACAAAACATAAAATGTGCATGAAAAATAAAGAGCAACAAATATTCTTCCACCCGCCCATTTATCACTCATGCTGCTTCTTAGTTGCAGATTGAAATATAATCTGGCAATGAGCAAAGGACAGAGTTAGGATGTTACAAACAGGCAATATATTCAGTTAGTCAACTCTATGCATACTACTGCTACTTCTCTCTGTACTGTACCTCAAGAACGGCAAATTCCATTTTTTGATGGCTGGCCAATTATTTACTGCACCCTTTATTAGGACAGGAAGATTAGTTGCTACCCAGTCTCGATAAAATTCCAGCGATGAAATAGAACTAGCCACAACTGGAACATCTGACCTTAGGTACAGCTCTGAATGAACAGAAAACATAGAAAAATCATAACATGTATATGGCTTGTGTGTATAAAATAATTTTGGAAATGTGATATAATTACAATCCACATGAGAAAACACTATGAGTGGAGTGTTCACCTTGTCTGTATTTTGACTATTTTATAACCAGTTTCATATGAAGCTATACATAAAGGCTGAATATAAGAAACACTATTGTCTGCGGACATTCTAAAACACCTTACATTCTGCGCTCATTCCTACAAGCAGTACAAACAAAATGTTTACAGTGCTTTGAAAAGAAGATAAGTAATAAACATGGAAATTTAAAGAACATTAGTTATAAACAACAACAGGAAAGTTACCTTTGGCTTCTGTTGACAAAAGCTTCAATGATTTCAAAACACTCCATTTTGATACGGACATTCTAATAAAAGCTGAAACACAGAGATTTACTTAAGACAAAAAAACAGAAAGCATTAGCACTGCAGTAAACTGTTTAAATCATTCTGTGTATGGATTCACAAACCCAAAGCATCACCTTATCCCTAGTAAAATTGAACAAATGTTTCATCACCAGATGTATACAGACGACTTAGCCATAACAGTCTATCAAGAAAATCTCACCATTGATCAATACACCTCCAGTAACAGATGGAGAGAATGGCCAGGAGCTGAAAACATTTATTGATGCAGATGAAGAACATGGAGAAAACGAACAGTCACGATGGAAAAGTTTTAAAACTCAATTTAAAAAATAAACCAGTGATTACAAGGCCAGGTCTTAGCCAATCAAACAAACTCGCTTGCGCAATTACTTGGTACGCACTATGTTTAGTGAGCGCGCATCACTGTCAATTACCATGTGTTCAGCCATTTCATTTCTAACATTATTCACACTCTTTTTCTCAAATCCCAAATCATTAACAGCATTCATCATAACAATGCAGTCACGAGATATCTTCTGTCCATGTTTCTGTGCTTCAATTTCTGGATACTTGAAAGTTGCATTTTCAAACCAAGCTTCATAATGACGAATGGAGGGAAACTTCTTCCATGTCTGACACCTCATGCATCTCCACTGAATAACACTAGCTGGTTTCTTGAGAATACGAACTTGTGCAGTCAGTCCAGGAAGCAGAAGTCCTTCGCAACCTTTACATACAGTCCGCTTTAGGTGAGGCTCAATTTTAAGTAAAGATTTCTTTGCCACATTTACAGAAACATGTGTGTAATAATTAGATATAGCACTTTCATTCATGCTTTGCTGTCCATTCTGTACGTGTTTAAATAAAGAAAATTGTGCAGCCTGATAAAGATGATTCCACTGCTGTGAAGGTACATTGCATTCAGGTAATTGTTTCGACTGCTTCATCTTCAAATCTTAAAGCAAAATATACATCAAAGTGTGATACTGAAGGGAACACAGCAGGTAAGCAATGGTCTCTCACTAACACTCATTCCTAATACCAAAAATTACTTGAAAAATAAATTTCGCTAAAACTGAACAAAAATACACTCCACAATAATGCAAGTAATTCAGTAAACTCAAAATATTCACACCATTGTGGGGGCAAAAATGAATGACTGAAATAATCAAGGGGGAGAGGAATATCCTATGTACAAAGGCTGACTGGATTGGTCACATATTATATATCTTATCTTCTAAAACACTTTATTGAAGGATAGAAACGGGGAAGGAAAGAAATAACAGGACGAGGAAGAAGACGTAGGCAGCTACTGGATGACCATAAGGAAACGACAGCATCCCGGAAATTGAAAGAGGAAGCATCAAATCGCACTGCGAGAACTCCCTTTCGAAATGCAGCAGACCTGCCGTAAGAGACTGCAGAAGGCGCGAACCATACACATTGCTGGTACCAACATTATAACCTCCACACACGGTTTGATAACAGCCTTTATTTTAAACCACCACGCATTCCTGAACTAGCAAAGCCTGAAACGTTGCTTCCTCCGTGATCGCACAATAGTCCACACGCAAAAATGGCCCCACAACACTCACAACATCCTTGGTTTTTAATACAGCCTCATCCGCACCTCAGTTTACACATCCCTAATGTACCGTACCTCATTGACACGCCGTCACACTCTAGATCACAGATTACCACAGATTACTACTTACTATATAATCTGTGGTCGCAAACTATACTAGCTAAACTGTGGTGGCAAATGGGTAAACCAGGGTGGAAACTTGGCGGCTGAGAGTGACATCTTTTGACTCGGGTATGTTGGCACTTCAGATTTTACACAACAGATGGCAAGAGTGCAGTCAACCAATCACAGACTTGTATTAATTCATTTGAATTTGGCGTATAACATTTCCAATCCTGTACGGTATGTGTCATGATTTGTGTTAAAGATACGCGAAGAATGCAGCTGTCTGTTTATAGAGCATACAGTGTCGTATAATGGGTCTTATGCACCAAAAATAATTATTTTTAATTCAGAATTCAGTGATGGTGTGCTGTTATTTGACATTGTAGTTTTAATTCTGCATATACCTAATGCCTTATTAATCTCTCTTACTTTTTGCAGTTACTTGCATAGAATTGACAAAGGAATTTGTGTAATTGACTACATACACTGTAGTCAACTTGGCTGACTACCTATATTTTGAGTTACAAATCAGCCAGCATGATAAATGCTATGTAGGACATTAGCCATTTAATGACACTGTAATTAAATTCTTTGCTTTTACTTTTATGTGCAGGGTTCAGCTGTGGGCAGACAGTCTGGGTGTGCCGTACAGTGCACAAGCCTGGAAGGTTATATGCAGCCAGCAGTGTTCAGAGGCTGATTTTACATCTCCTGAATATATACGCCTGAACAGAATGGTAGTTCCTACTTTCTGTGCAGCATCCTCACACTCACATTCAACACCACAACCTACAGAACTTACCTTCTCTACCCCTCCTGTGAGTTCCTTGTCACCTCTTGTTGCCTATCCGGATTACCTTCCTGTCCAGAGACCAATTAAAACCTATTCCAAGTTGTCCATAACGACATCCAAAATATTTTCAAGCACAGAGCCCTCCTTTCCCCTTGGCCGTGTTAACGAAAATGCTTGTGTTGGAGGAAGGTGAATGAGGAGGATAAGTTCAAATTCCTGGAGACCAAAAACCTAAATCAGGATGCTCTTGAAAACACATTTGGTTCTAATCGATTGCACTGTGGTTCAAACAATAACCCATCTGTTGGACGTAGATGCCGAGAAGACAGTCATCATTAATGGTCTTGCTTACAGAAGCCTGTATGGCACTAACTGTGAGGAAGATGGTGCCTCTCTTCTGGACAAGTTACACTCATTTCTCAAGCCATCCAGTGCTTCATCAACCAGTCCATCGACAAGTCATGACAGTGAGACCACTGGCACTGTTCCACACATTGTTCATATTGGAAAAGAAGCACAACTTGGAGTGAGTGCCACTGTACATGCATGTGATGTGAAAATGTTTTCAGTGGCACATGTTAGTGGTTTCATTGCTAAGCGCTTGCTTAATAATAGTAGTTGTGACATATGCAAAATATGTCTGTTATCTGAAGTGCCATCACAACTTTATGTCTACACAGGATTCAAGGAACACAGAGGTACAGTACATTCTCTTACATATCCAACTGAGAAGTTGGTGGAGACTTTTGGTACTGCTGTGACTTTTGGAGAATATGATGTCAATGGTGGCTCAGAGTCAGTGGAATTGTGTGTCATAGATGCTATAAAGAAGGGAGTTGACTTCGACTGGATTAGGTCAGCTGGTTGTTCTCTTCACCGCCAAGGAATTGTGAGAGGTGTCACTAGGATTTCAGTTCCTTGGTGGTGTAAGCAAAAGAACCAGATGACAATTAAAGCTAGTAGGCAGAAGGTTTTAAAGAGGAAATTCCGGATTTTATCACACCAGTTAAGTCAGCATTAAAGTAATGACTCTTTATGTCAAAAATAATCCAACAAGATGTGACTTTGTACAGTTTTTTATTCCGTGCAAACTGCTCTACATATTTTGGGTCATGCTTTCACCCATTATCAGGAGCACGAGTAAACTGTAATTAAAGCATCTGGCACTGATCAAACCATATGTTACCTTCCACTGTCGTGGAGGAGTCAGAACTGGCCAGTCAGGACCCATGAACATAAAATTAATAACTCTATCTTTGATGTATTAATCACAAAGATGTACAGGATTTGCAATGGTTTGTAGCATACAGCATGAGAACAGGTATTTACTTACTTCTTCAGAACTGTTATGACAATTACTGTTGTTGTGGTGGTAAAACTAATGAGCATTACTTTTTAGCTGACACTACCACTGTTCAGGCCTTGCATTCCAGCCATCAGTCTTTGTATATATGTGTAAATATGCTAAATATTAACAGAGTTCATACAGTAATGAAGGTCATACAAAATCACAACCATAGTTGGTTACACACATTAGTGACATATACAGGTGAACATGGTCTGTAGTATGAGCAATGAGATACTCTTTGGTATGAATGCAAGTTCGGTGCATGTGACATTTCTTTGCCAGTGTACTGGGACTGAATTCCTTGTGAAGGAGAAATAGCTCAAACACAGTGTTATGTGTTTGCATTGGTGCCAGCAGTATCAGAATGTGGGTGACGTGAAGTAGAGATGAACATGACATACATACCTGAACATGTCAAGAAATGATACATGCTGCAAATACAGTGACTTATAACACGGCTAATGATTATGAAAGCTTCAGCAAAGAAATGGCAAGTAAAAGCTTGGGGTGGCATGTCATGCAGTCTCCAAACAAGAAGACTGAAGTTGTATTTTGGCCAGCATGGATAAGAAAGTCTGTGAGTTGCATGTTGGTTGTTTTGCGGCCTAAAGTGGGAACCTTGGGCACAGCTTTCTTTGCGAACATGATGTATGAACGGTTATGCCCATTTAATGAAGAAGCACCTGCTGAAGCAGACCTATCTTTGTGCACCTCACCACCCAACTTAATTGCATTGAATGTGCTCATGACTTTTGTATGACCCATACAACTAATGCATTATTATTTATTCTTCTGTTTGTAAATATATTTCTTGAATTCTGTAGCTTGTATTGTACTTGGGGGGGGGATCATGCATTGATGTTAACATTGGTGCAGTGGTGGGCTGTAAATCTGTAACCACTCTTGCAAATTAAGTTATGTTTGTTATATTCATAGTTATTACATTTGTAGATCTTCTAACAATGTGAATATTGTGTAGCGTGCGTGTGTGTGTGGTATTTGAATATAATATCCATGCTCATAGACCCACATAGTTGTAAACGTCGTTTATAGTCTCTGATTACCACTGGCAATAAATGACGGGTAGCTACGGATTAACAAATGGATTGTGGTATTCGGCAAGGCTAAGAAAACTGGAGACATTAGAGCGTGAAAATAAACACACACTTCAAAAGATAACGACAGAAAATCACACACAGACACTCGTTATTTCGTACAACGAACGGTACACCACACATCTTTATATATTATTCCGTGCAATGAGGTTATACTATTTTTAAAAAACCAACCTTTGCATTCAAAGTATACACAGAGCTTCAGTTTCTTGATTCCTTCTGCAAGTTTCTGGAACTACCCGCCATTACCAGGGAGTGTACACACAAGTATATTTAAAACACAATATAAACATACAATATTGGTATTTATTTATCACATCAAGTTCCGAAGCCATACTCATAGGACGTTAAAACAGGTCAATAGTTTACTTTAATTAAAATTCTCATAAGTTGATATGTCGTTAGTTTCTCGGTAGTACACAAACATGTAGTATTTTTTCATCATCCGCCGTAGATCTTGACCACCATCTTACATTATGTAGTATGGTGTCAGTAATCTGTAACACAGATCAACCCTACCAACTGAAGCCTCAGGTCCACCACTACTATGGTCACAAGGCGTTACTACTGGATTGGATTCGTGCATCTTGAATCGCTCAAGAACCTTACCCGCGTTGACGCGATGGCACACGAAAATCCCATCCTGCCGTTGCTCTATCTGCATTTGAGGAAACTCGAGTGTCGTAATCTTGAAGTTACGATGCAAGTGATCAATAAACACATCGATCTCACTTCATCAGTCCCACGATTAAGCCGTCATCCACACAGAAGGCGACACTTAGCTTCTTGCCTTTGCGTTGGTATACAAATAAACATGGGCCCGCTGTACTAATTTTCAGTCTCCGTTTCTACAAGAAGTCTACAAAGCGCTGCTTCCAACATGTAGGGGCTTGATTGAGACCGTACAGGCTTCGCTTCAGCTTGCACACCCGACCGCTGCCATCGTCGGACCCCTCTGGTTGACGCATGTCCAGAAGTTTGCGACACAGAAATGCCGTCGTCACATCAAACTGGCGTAACTGCAACTTGTACAGAACAGCAACTGCAATCACAGCACGTACTGTGTCGTAGCGTGCCACAGGGCTGAATGTCTCATCGTAATCAATGTCTGCCGTTTGCACGTGTCGTTTCGCCACCAGTCGAGTGCGAAGCCGTTGAGTCAAACCATCAGCTTCGTTCTAAGCACCCAGCTGTTGTCGATAATCTTCACATTCTTCGGACAAACACCTCCCACGTGTCATTTTACACCTATGCATCCACTTCTTCCTTCATGATCGTAACTCGCTCCTCTTGCGCGGAATTCATAGCTTTCCAGTGTGACGGATCCCCACCACCAGTAATAGCTGCGCGTACCAATGGAAGAATGTATTCCCCTGAACTCATCCCCATCGGCCGCTTGACCGTGCGTTTTGCTCGTCCTGTGTTCCTGGAAAACCCTTCCTCGGTCTCTACTTCGAGGATTTCTCCGACAGTGTGTCAACTTCTTGCCTTTTTTCCGCAACCACATCTTCCACAGCTGTGTTTTCCAACCCCGATTCAACCACTGAAATGGTGCAAAATCGTTCTGGCTTGAAGTAGACATCACGCGAGTGCATAGCCTTTTGAGAGGTGGCACTTAAACCTGGTACACTTCTTTATCATTCAGGTAGACATTCACGAATACTGCCGTAGTTTTACGAGACAATCTAAAGGTCAACTGCTGAGTTCAGAATTATGTTTTCATATTTGAGTCGGCCATTGATATATATTGTTTTAAACGGTATTGTAAACAATTCTACATTTTAGTGCCATTAAAATATTCGAAAGCTTGAAAACATCTCAACAAAAAAAAAGGACATTTCTAAAAATTTAAGAACCCCGCACGGACGGATATTTTTGGGTGGAAAACAAGACTATGTCAGGGGAAAAGGGGATGCATGGTAGCCTTGCAACCCACTATGACATCTCAGCTGGGATAAAACATATGTTGCAATTAAGCATGGTGCAGAATGTCATATAATAAAGTTTTGGCGATACATTATCCAAGAAGTGGGATTTTCTGTTCGAACACGTCGACGCAATCGAGAAAAATAATCCGGACAGGTATATTCGTTAGTAACTCGGCAAGGTCCAAGCTCCACGGCAGTTGAACATATCAGAACATTTTCAAGTACAATTAGAGTATGAAGAACCATGAATGACTACCTCAAGTCGGTAACAGAAAAATAAAAAGAGGTTTATGTGTTATCCTCGTTTAATGTACCTCATATTCCTGGTGGCATGGATCATTGATGACAGTGGCACGGGTTACCAATCTGTATACTGTATACCGTGAACAGACGGTGTAAGACCACCCCTCCCCTACCCTCTTCTTCAATCCAAGCCATAAAACAAGCACAGGAGCATCCATCTGGTATTATCCACACAACATTGCCTGAAGGCAGTCCTGGAGTCAGACAACAAATTATATATATATTTTTACATGTCATGCTATTTGTATATAATGCTCATATTACTTCATTTAATACAGAGTTTAACTAACGTTTTTGTTGAATGTGTTATTGTAAATCATTTTCTTTGACAGAAACGTGCGTAGTCAACTGCGAAATCGTCTGCTTCAATTTGAGACGAGCGGCCCTCGCTATTGGTTGTCACCACTGCTACTTGTTACGTCAGGAAGTCCCAAGTTCGCCATAGTATACTGTAGTTATTGTTTTTACGTGCGTACGGAAGGACGAAAATGATGGAAGTGAACAAAGATGAAGCGGAAAGGTGTATTGAATATGCTGAAAGATTTATTTTGGATGGTAAAAAGGACAAAGCAGAGAAATTTTTGCTTAAGGCAGAAAGATTATTCCCAACAGAGAAAGCGAAAGGTAAGCTAAGGTGACTATATTTCTTCATATTGCATGTCTGCGCTGCTAATCAGAACAAAGAGTCTTAGTTTCTTAAGTAAACGTTATTTGTACAAAATGGTACAGATACGGAAGAACATATTAAACATCAACATTATGTCTGACGTTTTAAGGTTAGGACGTAGTCGACCAGCTTTACAGTGGAGTATACGCTCCAGAAAACTGCCTCTCAAGGAATCATTGAGCACGTGACTTGGTATCGAAAAATTTACTGTGCTTCACTTAAATGCTAGCCTTTGGAAAACCCTTAACTGATGTGTTTTCCAACAAGCATGCATATACTTAACATTCCAAGCAACGTAAATTAAATTATATCCCATTTGAAAAAAGAGGGATGAGTTTGTAAAGTAACAGACAAAAAGTGTTTTGCATAGACTGAAGTGTTAAGGATGTTCTACATGGTCAGTGTTTAATGTGTATGTAGTGATTTAAGTATGAATTTTACACTTTCAGTATATTTTCTCCAAAATATGCAGTTAAGTAAGTGGTATTATTCATTTTCTTGTGGAAAAGTTTGTGTTGCTGTCGTTTTGATTTTGCAGTGGGAAGAAGTATAGTGAGGAAGAGATGGCTTAAAGAGTGGTTCAGGAAGTGCCAGAAGTACTTGTCCTCATTTTTTGTCCATTGCTGTGTATAATTTGTTTATGGAAACTCCTAATCTATTCTGTTTTTCACACTCTGATGTGTGGTGCCTTTTTTCATTTCTGTTGTGAACACCAGTAGTTTAGTCCCTTGTACACTGCAGTCTTTATGCTTGTTTGAGTATTAATTATTTGATCCCTCGACGTCCCACAAGCTCAGTATGTGCTGGTTAAGCATTCATGTGTATAACAAAAACAAATGTCACATGCCTTTTTTAACATTGATACTCATAGTATGTTTAGCAATAGTCTTACTCAAGTGTTACTGATGCAACACTAACAAGTGTTTACAGTAGGCCTACTCTTATACAGTTATATATTATTACTATCAATTGAATGTTTCTTCTTCTTTTTCTTCTTCGGGCCCATCAGCTTATTGCACCGAATGCACCACAGTCTTAGGCTTATTGTGCAGCCCTAATATTTCATTCAGCACAGCCACAATAGCCCTCCGCCTCATATGAAGAGGCAAAGGTCCCTTATTGAGGCTTTTGGTTCTACAGTCGGCCTCCCAAAACATTATAGCGCTGACGAGCCAACGCCTCGCAACAGCAAATAATGTGCTGCACTGTTTCAGTCTCCATCCCACAGACTCTGCAGATTGGATCCCCATCAAACAGGCCCATAGTGTACAGGTGCCTCCTTACAGGAGCATGCCCTGTGTAGATCACAGTTGCCATTTTTAGTTGATGCCTACCTAACTTGAGTAGGTCGTCAGCTCTTTTCTTACATGGTCTATCTATAAATAGTTTGCCGTGTCTGAGGCCTGGCAGGTCTATCCAGGCTCTAAGATGTTGCATCTCAGTCCAGTTCTTAATTGCTTCTCTTACCGAACACTTAGGTATACCAAGAGCCGGCTCTGGACCAAGTAACGGCGTGGCTGACGCTTGTCTAGCAAGCTTATCAGCCTCCTCATTACCAGAAATGCCCCAGCACCCAAGCAAGGGTAACCTTATTCAGGCTAGCCAACGCTGAGAGAGCATCCAGGCATTCTGCAACCATTCCAGAGGTCACTTTCAGACCACTAAGTGCCTTAAGTGCAGCCTGGCTGTCAGAGAAAATAAGAATCCGCTTATTCTTATAGGCCCTTCATATATTTTCATATGCACATTGTAGAATGGCATAGATTTCAGTTTCAAAGACTGAGGCAAATTTACGCAATGGGAAGCTGTGTTGAATGTTTGGGAAACATGTATCAGTATTTTGCCTCATCAGTATTGGTGTTATCCTTATATGGTCAGTAGTACAAGGGAGAGTCAAATGAAAACTTTAAATATTTTTTATCTCATAATTTATTGAACACAAAAGGTCCACAAAGACTTCATTTTTTTATGTAGTCTCCTTTGTGTTCCATACAAGTGTTCCAGCACTTTGGAAGTGCATGGATACCTCTAGGAAATTCTTTTGGCTGAGATTGCAGTCATTCATACATCGCTTGCTACACCTTTTTGTCGGACCTGAAAGACTTACCTCCCATCGCCTCTTTGAGCAGTCCAAAAACATGAAAGTCACTAGGGGGTGGGGGGGCGAGGTCTGGCAAGTACGGCGGATGTGGAAGACAAAGGACAGATCTTGAATTGTTGCAACAGTTGAACAGGTAGTACGGGGCTGAGCATTGTCATGTTGGAGCAAAACACCTGTACTCAGACACCCACGTCATTTGGACTTGATTGCAGGATGCAGGTGATTCTTTAGGAGATCTGCATATGTTGCACTGGTCACAGTGTTCCCCCTGGGCATGTAGTGCTCCAAAATTATCCCTCGTTCATCCCAAAAGAGAGTCAGCATAACCTTTCTTGCAGATGGTTGTGTGTGGAATTTTTTCAGTTTTGGTGAGGAGGTATGGTGCCATTCCTTGCTCACTTTCTTGGTTTCTGGCTGGTGGTAGTGGACCCAGGTTTCATCTCCTTTAACAATTCTTTCTAGAAAGCCATCACCTTCTGCTTCAAAGCATTTCAGAAGTTCCTGGCAGGCATCAATACGTCATTCTTTCAATTCTGCAGTCCGCTGGCATGGCACCCACCTTCCAGACACTTTATGGAACTGCAGAACATCATGGATGATATGGTGTGCTGATCCATGACTCATATCCAGATGTGTGGCTGTTTCATTCGCTGTTATGCAGCAATTTTCCTTCACGATGGCTTCAACTGCTACAATGGCCTCTGATGTCACTACTCATTGTGCCTGACCAGTTCGAGGAGAGTCTGTTACAGAACTAATGCAGTTCATGAACTTCCTAGTCCACTTGCACACTTACTGTAGTGACAGATGTGCATCACCATACTGAAGGTTCATTCGTCATTGTATTTCAATGGGTTTCACCCCTCACTACTTAAAAAATGTATGACAGAACTCTGTTCTTCTTTGGTGCATTTTGCAAGGGGGCCCACCATCTTTACAGTACTACTGCGCCATCGTGTTGCATTCCTGCATCGTATTGCCACCTGTCAGCCATTCTTCAAACCATGAGTATCATTGTTGTCAACTTACAAGACAGTCAAGCTGTGTTTCGAATTTTTATTGCAATTTTAAACGTTTTCATTTGACTGTCCCTTGTACCGTCAGTATCATAATAATGACTCTAAACATTGGTCCTTTTTTTTATGTACCTCGGTTTCAAGTGTTTTATGTTCAATTAGAGGAATTACAGAACAAGATGCTATGCATGCTGGTATTTCTTGGTTTATTTTTTGGCCAGGACTGACTGTACTGAGTGAGGTTTGTCATGATTTTCCTCAGCTACTGCAGGAACATTGCAGGATAGGTCATCAGATTGGGCCACCTCTTCCATTTCCTTTCCCAGATCATTGTTTAATATCAGAAACACTAAAAGAAATCACAAATGAATAAGTAAACAGTGTTGTTTCTTATTCACTACATTGAAGACATTTTGAGGAACTCACAGCATTATGTGTTCCACAATTTGAAGCTAATGTGTAGTTAATAGATCTAAGCATTTCTCCAGCACTCTATTGAATTTGAGTTTATTGTGTTTTGTAGCCACACTACAAATTGCAGTGATATCATTAATGGAACAAGTGCACCAAACCATCCCTTTTTTTAAAATGCGACATTCATCGCTGTTCAACGTTTTGTTAAAATGAATTAATATTGTCATTTGCTGATTTTTCAGATCTTCTTGAACAGTTAAAAACATTTCAGCCTCAAGCAGAAGAAGAGGGTGAACCAAGGAAGCGACGTGGTAAGTCTGCATACCGTCCATGCAGTGTTTAAGAGCAGCATTCATTAAAGGAGTTGAACAGGATGATGAGGATGGTCAGTTGAATGAAGACTTAGTGCCAGAAATGTTTGTGCTTTCACACATAATTACCTGTCAACACAATCAAAGTTTTCTGTAAAATTTATTTGAACCCATTGTGTAACATGTTAGCTGTTGTGCCTCGTGGTGATTGCGGTATGTCTGTAGTGGGTATTTTAATTGGCCCTGCACTGTTAAGCTTCCATGTTAATAAATTGAATTGAATTTTTTTGCTGTTGCTGCTGCTGCTGTTGTTACTGCTAATGCTATTGCTGTTTTTCTTTTATTGGTGCAGTTCCGAAGAAAGAATCGGATGAACAACCACAACATAAGGAACACCAGCAGCAATCTAAATCGTCAGCAAGTGATAAAGAATTTAACAAGGAACATTTAGAAGCTATAAAAAGGTATTATTTGATTTGTTGCGTATCACAGTTCAGCAGTTCTTACAGGAGGGTATCAGTTATTGTCAGGAATAAGCTGCAAATTCCAAAAGAAGTAAATTCGGGTTTTATTGTGTTTCCAATCTTGTGACATGTTTTTTCTGCATCCACTGAATAAACTCCAATCTATATGCATTTAAACTTCGAATAATGGAGCTGTATTATTAATACCCCTAGATGGAATCTTTCTGTGGGGATAAATTGGTAGTGGCATGAAGTTGAACAATCAGTGCTGAGGTTAAGAATCTAATAAGCATGCCTCCACTCCCCCATACGCATGCATGGTGCTTTACCTTTTAAAGGGCTGCTTTCGCATATGTGAACGCACACAGGAAAACACCCCTAGAAATTAATTTTATATATTTAGGCAACAAGAAGGTAATTCATTGCATTTTTAAGACATGCTGCAGTGCTGCATAATCTCTGTTTTATTTTCCACCAAATGCTGTTTATTTTATCTTTTTCTGTTCCAGTAATATGTTTTTTATAAACCATGTGTAAAAATTTAAATATTGATAAGTAGGATAAAGGTTAAGTACAGGGACTCGTTAGATGATACATGCTAAGGAAGCCTGATTTAGTTGTTTATATAAAAGCACCAGTGTATGTTCTGTAATATCTGACATGAGAAATCTGTGCACAGTCTTGGAATAGAAATATTCTTAAAATAGTTTAATTACAGTATTATTGAAAAGCAAAATAGAGAAAGGACCTGTAGAGTTGTAAAATGTTATCACACTTGTAACATACATTACTTGTACCCATAGGTGTAACTTGGTGGGGGGAGGCAAGGGGGAATGTTATTAGCCACATTTGTGTGACTGTACGTATAGGTAATATAACACTGCCTGCCCTGATATATGGAGTACAAAGAGGCTCGTGGACATCATCAATAATGAACAGTAGAGGTTTAATTTATACTGAGTACGAAGAAATGAAGAATAGATGAGAAAGGATAAAATTTTAAACTAGGATACAATTTATTATTTTAACCTTTACACAACGGGATTTAAATAGCTACAGTCAACCTTCGCGTACGACATTATTTTCGCTTGGCATTTAAATTTTTGTACATGGTTTACAAAAAACTTTATTATTTCAGGAACCAAAAAAGATTTAATAA
>Ga0123354_10007738_pt1 | contig 16252 bp, 9 predicted proteins | sample TergutLab28metaG_2_FD_97872 | JGI IMG/M metagenome (GOLD analysis project Ga0123354, IMG submission 97872) | Labiotermes labralis P4 segment gut microbial communities from Petit-Saut dam, French Guiana - Lab288 P4 | ecosystem: Host-associated > Arthropoda: Insects > Digestive system > Gut ...
CCCCGCTTTTTTTTTTCCCCCCCCCCCCTGCGTCCCGGCCCCTTTAACCCCGTTTTCGAAAAAAAATTTTTTTTGGAGGGGGGGGGGTTGGGGGGGGGGGGACGACGACTGGAAAGTGATGCTGACCCTTATCGTCCGTGTGATGCTGTACTGCCGCAGTGTAGCCTACCATGCCTGTAGCCCCACACTCACGTATATTTCTTACGCAACGGTGTGTTTCTAATTATTATTAGGCCTAGCAACATTTGCAGAATATCTGTGCCCAACTTTCCTATTGATTGGGTGTAATAATTCCACTTCCAGATAGGGCTTAGGGCCTGCAGGAAATACTGAAATGTAATGATCGTAAGAGACTCAGGCACGTATTTCAAGCCCAACAGTAACACGAATTACGTTAAAGACACTCCCGGTACGTAGTGGTGACACAAGTAATCAGGCCAGTCTTACATTGCTGAACTTGACGCCTACATGATGACGTAACCAGTTTAGGTACAACGTAACGTGCGCTGTTGCCGTGGAAGGCGACAGCGCCTTCGATTTGTGTAGGTGACACACATAGGAACACGTACGTGCCGTTGTCAACAATAAAGAAACACATTTCACGTAATTTCAGCCGGGGCCGAGCTGATTCGTGTGGACAAACGGATGGGCGGACATGACGAAGGTAATAGACGCTCTTAGCGACACGACGAGCACACCTGAGAACTGCAATGTATGGAATAAGATGGATGTGATTTTGTGTAAACTTTAATGCTTGAATAAATGAGAGAACTCGAAAGGGACCTTCAAGATCCCCGCGTTATCTGAAACCACTTGATTTAATACCACATAGCGTGCGAAACAAAAAAATCGTTTGGCACAAATCTCTGTTTTTCCTTCCGTAGGCCTGTTCAACTGTTTTATCCCCAATGCTTTTCAACTTTGCTTTAGAGTATGCCATTAGGAGGGTATACATAAGCTTTTGGTTTATGCTGATGATATTAATATATCGGACGGAAGGGTGCATACTGTACAGAAAAACACGGCAGCTTTGGTAGTCGCTATTAAGGTGATTCGGCTAGAAGTAAATGCTGATAAAACCAGGTACATGGCCATGTCTCAAGATCAAAATGCAGGACGAAGTCACAAGATAAAGACTGATAAGCTACTTTGCAGTGGTGGAAGAGTTCAGATATTTGGGAACAACCTGAACAAATAAAAATACTATGTAGGAAGAAATTAAGAGCAGATTGAAGTCAGGGAATGTTTGTTATCATTCGGTGCAGAATATTCTGTCTTTCAGTTTGCTGTCCAAAACTTTAAAGATTAAGATATTCAGAACTATAATTTTTCCTGTTTTTTGTATGGGTGTGAAACTTGGTCACTCACATTGAGGGAGGGTGTTTGAGAATAGGGTGCTGAGGAGAATATTTGGGCCTAAGAGGGACGAGGTAAGAAATGAGTGGAGAAAACTTCATACTGAGGAGCTAAATAATCTTAACTCTTCACCCAATATTGTTTGGGCGATCCAAGCGAGAAGAATGAGATGGGCGGGGCATGTAGCACTTATGGGGGAGAGCAGAGGTGTATACAGAGTTTTGGAAGGGAAACCTGAGGGAAAGAGACCACTTGGAAGACCCAGGCGTAGATGGAAGGATAGTATTAAGATGGATCTTCAGGAAGTGGGATGTGGGGGTATGAACTGGCTCGAGTTGGCTCAGGATAGGGACAGGTGGCGGGTACTTGTATATGCGGTAATGAACCTTCGGGTTACATAAAATACGATGAATTTCTTGACCCGCTAAGAACTGGTTAGCTTCTCAAGAAGGACTGTGCTCCAAGGAGTAAGTAAGTTAGTAAGGCTTATTCGCCGAGTCAGATGTGATAGATACCCTTAAGCCTTTCTGGACTTCCTTGTCCAACAATAATGAAAAATTGGTGAATGGGAGTGGAGGGTCAGGAGCCCGTCAGATTTCAAATAGACTTAATAAATGGAGGGGGGGGGGGGGGATATTTTTTGGCAAGCTAAGATAATAGTATTCCATCCAGAACTAATCTTTATATTTCCGAGGAGTTATTTGGAAATTCCTTTCTCTGTAAAAATATCCTTCTGGCACTGCACAGTTTGCTTCTTAACATTGATAAGTGTGACATATTCTATCATCGATGATTCTCTTGATCGTAGACGGAGTTTTGTTTCCGCTACTAGAAGTTCGATGACTGCCAACGTTAAAAATACCCTAGAGAATTTTTGGTGTGTGTTAGTATAAATAATAGGCCCGTACTCTTCCAGACACCAGAGGCCGGAAGTCGGAATCTGTAAGGTTTGGGAATTTTTTTTTCCTTGAAACATACACAAACACAGAAAATGTCGTAACTTCTAATTAATGACAGCACGATGCATGTTTTTGGTAACTTGGCGCTTCGTTCCGCTTGTCTCTCATCTGGTACGAGATATCGTTACTTTGCACCGACTCAGAAGTTGTAATGGAGGCCCACCGCTGCTAGTCTTCTGTCAAAACTCGCTGTTTACACCACTTTGTCGCATAGGTTAATTCTCCCTCCCCACCTACTGTAAACGGATGTGTAACCTCACTACGGCACTGGGGAAACCTTGTTTACGCTTTGATGGTTGGTACAACAAGTGGGGCGGTAATGTTTCCCAATGTGTGTGGACCGCTTCAACCCTCAGTGCCTTACGCACAGAAGGTTTTGTGGGTTTAACCTCCCACCTCTGCCCACTCCCAAAGTAACTGAGATAACAATCTAATAATTTTCCTTCAGCATAAGTTAATTCGAAAGTTGAAGTTTTGTGATAACCCCTATTGGGGATTTTTTGTTCTTTAATGTACAAAATAAGATTTGTTCTCTTTGTTTACTACCTACCGTCCTTCACGTTACACACACGATATACCTCACTCAGTGGGACTGGTCCTTCTTTTCTGAATGTATTTGATGTTTCGTAACATCAATGAAGGGAACGTGTCGGGCCATCTTTCCAAAATTTTAAGTTACAGAGACTTTCTTCGTAGTTGCACCGTGCATGTTGATAGTATTAAGTCCTTTATTTGTCCAACTAATGTTACCGGTATCGTGGCTGCTTATGCAACCACGATACCGGTAACTTCAAATAACGATATGTAACCGAAGTCAACATTGTAACTTTAGCGAAGCACAGGCTGAGAGCTACCTGATGATGGTTTATGTAAATCGAAACATGTTGGAGCAACTATTATCATTTAAATGATTTTAACTGTTTAACAGTTTTATAATATTTTGTGTGCATTAGTTGGACAAATAAAGGACTTCATTACAGAGACTTATTTTTTAAATTTAAAAAGTATAAATTATAAGTTGGTGTGGAAACACATCAACGTAAGGATGTCCTTTAAGTGATAAGCAGCGTATGTAATCGGTTATTAGGCGACCTGACTTGGGGGATCTGCGCTGTGCTGTGCATGAGCAGTGGAATTAGTACTGAACCACTGGCTGCAGCCGGTGGACGAGAAGTTAATTTGAATGAGGATGAATTATAGGACAAAGAGAAAATGACAAGACCGTGGTATGTCTTAAAATGGCAGTAATTATTATTACTCTATTCTTAGGCGTATAGATTTTCAAGGGTAACCAAAAGATATCGACGCACGTAATTAAGCACATGCCATGAAGTAATAATGGGAAGTGGAAGTTCTACTCCACTCATTCTCACACTCAGTACTACTGGTAGGCGAGAGGTTAGCTCAGTGCTTCGATCGCTTTACTTCCGAAGAAAAAACCAGCAGAACCAAACATTTATTTATTTGGGCGCAGGCCCGGTCTCGACTTTGAGAAGAAGAGAGACATCTCTCATAACGCGAGGAATTGAATCTGGATTCCAGTCCGTTGAGCTGTTGTTGTACCGACTGATGCTTGTCGTTCGTAAGTCAGATGTATCCATACTACAGTGATATCGCATTACTGCAAAACATGATTTAATATAATACTCCCATTAAGATAAAACCTGTTCCATGCGTGCTACATACTTTGCCTAAATTATCGTCGATTATAGCATTTTAACAACAATTTCTGAATAGAACTAGTGTTCTGCGGTCCATTTTTATAAACGCCAATGAAATAAAATGCAAAAGAAGGAGAATGGATGAGGTAGCATGGGGAAAAACACAAGCTAAGTGCATGTAACATGCAGTCATGTTTAATGCCTATATCGTAGGTATATAAGCTAAGAATGCTGGTTGGTTAGGCATCTAAAATCATCGTTCTGAAAGAGAGCGCTTCAGTAAGTTGATTTTTATGGTGAAAAATTCTCTCTAACATTTTATATAAGTTAAAGTGCCTCTTGGTTGTGACGTCAATGACACTGCTTACTGTCTGCTTTAAATTCGTACATTTGCAGAATTGAAACGTATTATTTGCGGAAAGAGGGCTATAAGGTTTTACGTAAATTGATGGATCACAAATTAACGGGTTAAACGTTTCTCAGTCAGGTCACTTAGAAGATAAAAGAACCAAGACAAATATAAGACATCAAGATCAAGAAACTAAACAACCCAACAAACCAAATTTGATGTGTATTGGGCCGTGCATCATCTTGATAAATGAAGAAAAAAATCCATCTAGATGCCCCTTATTACTTTATTATGCTTATGTTAGGCTCAACATGTTTCGGGCACCATTATGCCCATCATCAGGAGCTCACGACGTTAGCATTTGGTTACCACATAGGCCGTCTGGTTCTCGAGTTGCTGCTGGTTGGAGGTTAAGTGCAGGCAGAATGGATGAGTGTCCGGACCGAAGGCTGTGTTACAGCATAATGAAGTCAGAAGTGGCATCTAGTTAGATTTTATTCTTCAATTACTCAACAAACCAATCTCACCAAGAAGATTAACCTTTAGACGCCTAATGTCAACTATAGTGGTCGTACCGCACCGCTAACCTCTAAAGTTGCATTTTATATATTTATTCAACAAATATACGTACTGAATATTTTAAACATGGTATATACTCTCCTTTTTTTTCTCTCTCTCTTCAAAATGCAGTTTGTTTCATAATTCCAACTTATTTGGTTCCTGTAATATTCACATTTTATATACAGGTGTGCTAAAATTAAAAAAATAATTCCGGCGCCAAAAGGTTAAGAGAAGGAGGAGCAGCCATGTTACAAGCTCTTAATAAAAATCACCATATAGCCACTCTAGGCAACAAATTAATTAAACCCTTATTAACTAAAAGACTTCTTCTACCAAAACGCTCATAAGAAATATTAGAAAGACAAAAAAGACCAGAAGAACACAATCCATGAGCCACTATTAAATCAAAAGATCTACAAACCCCACAATAACTCAAAGTTAAAATACCACCACTGACTATACTTATATGAGCTACAGAAGAATAAGCAATCAGCGACTTCAAATCAGTCTGTCGTAAACAAAATAAACTAACTTAGCAGACTATGTACACGCAGTTTAAAAAAAAAACTGATCTCACAAACGCCAGGATTTCAGAGTCACGTTGTGAAAATGAATAGGCCTACAGGACTCGTTGATATTTCAGACGCGAAAAATAGGCAGTTAAATGCAAGTGTATGCGTAATTGCTGGCTTCGATTTCTTCCCAGTCGTACACGAGTCCAGTGGAAGCAGTAATTAGCCTAAGTATGCCTAAATGTTCTTGACAGGAAGCAAGGCCGTTTCCATTCCGTTAAACATGACGTAAAGGAATGCGTCTCTGGGTAAGTCACCAAGATAACTGGCAAATGATAGACCAACGTAGGACACAATTATGACTATGTGGTTAGAGTTATTGGTTGTATTTACGAGTTTCATATTTAATTCCCTGACGTGAGACACACTCGTGGCTGAGTGCCTTGGCATCTCATTAGCCCTTCCCGACACGTTTATATAATACTTTTACATAACCACTAAAGCGCCAGTCGCCATTCTGCCTAGCGAGGCTCATCATCCCCTAATACGATAGTAAACTAATACTGGTATAACTTAGTAGCTCATGTGCTTAGAGTAAAGACAGCGTCCGTTAAGTATTTATAACTTAATAACAAACACGTTTAATTAGAATAAGTATTAATTCAATTGAAATATTCTCAGTTTGGACTACAAATCTCAGAAGAGTAGACTAGTCCTTGTAATAAAACCAACCAGATACACTAAATTCTCAGATTTATTTTTGGAATAAAACTTTATACTTGTTTCGGACAGTTCCTCTGTCCATCATCAGGAGTTCTTCACTGTAAACACAGCAATGGTGTATGTCATACAGGTTTGTTGACAGCTTGCGAGCAGGATCAGGACGTTTGAGAATTTAGCGCATCTGCTTTCTGCTTGGTTTTATTATAAGGATTTATCACGATGTACTGTCACTTGAGCGTAAAAAAAGAGTAGACTAGTGTCTGTTTTGATAGAAAAATTGCCCCTTCTTTGTAACCGCGTGCGTGTAACGTTCAAATACAGATTTTTAAAGTAACATTTTGAGAGTCTGTGCCCATACTAAGGTGCACAATCCGTAGATTAAGAATTACAAATGAATTAAGAAAGTCTTATTCGAATTCCTTCATTCTGAACTCTACTCCATACTTAGGAAAAGGTATGTAGTCAAACACAACTTAATCACTGAGGTGTATTTAATGACTGTGATGGAAACAACTACATGTTTCGGCCTGTATTGGCCATCATCAGATTGTCTAGGGAATTTAAGGGCTAGCTATATGAATGCGCGCGCGCGTGGTGTAGAGCTCTCTACATACGCATAATTTGACAAACCGAATCAAAACAGGGGTCAGATAAAACACTATGAAACATAACAGATACAGGTAGTAATACAAAACATGTAGTTGTTTCCATCACAGTCATTAAATACATCTCAGCGATTAAGTTGTGTTTGACTACATACCTTTTCCTAGTTTCACACACACAACGGGGATGACACACTTCCTAGATCTACTCCATACTTACTTACTCATTCCATGGAGTAGAGTCCTTCTTGAGAAGCTAAACGTGAACTCTACTCCATAATTTAATTTAAACTGCCGATCAGAGAGTAAGAATAATATCAATAGTTTATTTAAATATTTTTCACTTATAAGCTGGTATTTTATATGTTATGTTAGTTGTGACCCTGAACGGAGGGAAAGACGTGTATTGAATGCACATTTGTTAAGGTCGCAGCAATGGAGCCAAACTTGTGTAAGAAGTTCCGCCATCGCGGTGAGGAACCGGTGCGCCACCCACGAAGATGTCTCACGGAGAGCCGGGCGTGTGACGCAAAGGGATGAGTTATGAACGTCCTCCCGCCACATCCCCTTCTGTCGCAACATGTGTACAATTTTATAGTTGTTTGTATTCATACCCCTACCCTGCAGAAGCAATGTCACGGATTGGGGTGGCCTGTGAAGGAATAAACAGGGATGTTGTCTGTGGAAGGGTAGTTGCGACTGTTTCAAGGCAGGCCACACAGCTCAAGATACTGTAAAGATCTTTTTTTATTGTGCGTCATTGACAATAAAGGCAAGAAAATCATATCACAGGTTCCTCGTGCAAAATTTCTTAACGGAAAATGTAAGCACAGTAGACCTAATTCTGGAATCTTATTACGATTAGCCTCGTGTTCATAGCATTGGACTGGCTTCGAAGCGTTGTAGAAATACATGATAAAGAAATTAAGAGAAGATTGAAGTGAGGGAATGCTTGCAGCCATTCGGCGCAGAATTTTTTTCTTCAAGTTTGTTATCCAATATATATATATATATATATATATATATATATATAAAGATTAAAATTTACAGAACTGTAAGTTTGCATGTTGTTCTGTATGGGTGTGAAACTTGGTTTTTCACGTTGAAGAAGGGACATTAGGCTGAGATTGTTAGAGAATAGGGTACTAAGGAAAATATTTGGGCCTAAGAGGGATGAGGTAACAGAGGAATGGAGACGACTACATAACGAGGAGCTTAGTGATTTGTCCTCTTCATAAAATATTATTCGATTGATCAAATCAAGAATGAGATGTGGGGCGCAGGGAAGAAAGATGAGATGTACACAGGGTTTTGGTGGGTAGAACTGAGGGAAAGATCCACTTGGAAGACCTAAGCGTAGATGGGAGGAAAATATTAAAATTGTTACTCAAGTCGTGTAATGGGGAGTCATGGGCTGGATTGATCTGGGTCAGGATAGGGGCAGTTGGCGGGGGCTTGTGAATGCGGTAGTGCACCTTCAGGTTCCACAAAATTTCGGGGAATTTTTTGACTAGCTGAAGAACTGTTAGCTTTTCAAGAAAGCTTCTGCTCCATGGAGCTATTTACTTGTAGTTAGTTAGTTACTTACTTATTTGGATCATAGACTGGGGAATATAGCTTGAATTCTCCTTTCAGAGGTAAACATCAATGTTAATGTTCACACCGACGACCCTATTTCAGTCAATTTCACTGTAATAGGCCACCTATTACATGCAACAACCGGCTTAAGATGCTGATTTGATATTCAGTACTTTCAGCAGCCATCTTTGTTTGGGTATAGTGGAAGAAATGACATACAGGAAAAGTTAAATCAAATTCTAGAGGGTTCTGACAAATTTACAACAGGTGAAATTTAGGATTGCTTGATTTTGGTGCCTTGTCTCTCTTCTAGAACTGAAGAGCGAATACAGCATTTCAGAAACGGTATCTTTTTGGGTTCTCAGGCGAGAAGATTTTGCACGTTCCATCTCAGTCATGTCAGAGAGAAACTGTGAAAATATATTACAGTAGTTGGACCAGCCTCGTGGTCTAGTGATCAGAGTATCTGACTACTAATCATGAGGTCCCGGCTTCGATTCCCGGCTCTACCGTGGGAATTTTATTTGAAGGAGGGGATTCCCGCGGTGACCATGGTCTGGGTAGATTGGTAGAATTTAGGTTTAAGGGCCCTTCTGGCACTACATCCTCCTATATCACCACTCACGTCATCGGGACAACGTAACTGCGCCTCATGGGCGTCCCAACCTCAGAAGTCGGTTACAATCCTGCCATGCCCAGGAGGGAGGACCACGAAGTCCACAAGGACATGTGGTGGCATTGGATAAAAAAAAAATATTACAGTAGTTGAAATAACTCATTGTCAGAATCAACTGAATACGTCGAAAAGATAGAAAAGACCTCCTATCTGCTGTATAAGGCTTCTAATTCAGTAGGCATTCGATTTTACTATCCATCTGCAACTTCCGGATTCACCAAGCTTTGGTGAAAGTGAAACATTTTTATAGTAAGTTGGTGCTGTGGCAGCATGTAATTTACTGAGTGTTTTTAAACTACAACTTAGCAAGGAACAATGTATGCTTCCTGAGGATGATGGCCTGATCGAAACATGTAGGAGCGTTTTAAGTGTTTTAGTGCAAATTTTAGATTATTAAATAATATATCTGTATATTTCTTGGTGTGTTAATTAAATATTCTCACAGCTGTGTTGCTGAGAATTCGCTTTTACTAGCATGACCTTTTGGAATGCTTGACCCTTTTCAGATGAAGGTACTGATTTTTATCGAAACGTCGGGAAGCACACAACCAACGACACAGCGACACACATCGTAAAATCCGGAATCCTCATAACTGCCTTAATTAATCAACCGACCCGTTACTTTGAACCATTCGCAAGATATATAATAATGTTCGTTATTTTTAATGTTCCCTCATCCTCTCTCCGGCTGTACAAGGTGGCGGAAATGGGGGTTGGGGTTGGGGGGGCGGTAATTAGCGTTTTGTAGCCCCCTGGTAAAATTAAGAGCAATCTGCTCCAAGAGTAATGAAATTTGAATTTTGCTACACAATGTGTTTGTGTGCAGCCTTCGATGTAAGATATGAAGTTAAAATATTCCATTCGTACCAATACCAGACAGTCGTGAAAATTTAAGTAAATTTCGGTGTACGTAGTTCACTCGCCAACAAATACACTATTTATTAGGTTGTGCAAATTAGGTGATGTGGCAGCATGTGTGTTGTGTGCACTACACACATGCCGCTCTACGACATGATGCCACATCACCTAATTTATATAACGACGTAATTTTACCGAGTGTTTTAACATAAATATAATTTTAGTTAGGCAAAGATAAAGCTCCCTGATGATGGTCATTAAAGACCGAAACATGTAGGAGCGATATTATTGTGTATTTTAATGTAAATTTAAAACTTCTAACCAAGTTAATAAATAGTGTATTTGTTGGTGAGTGAACTACGTAGATTTCAAAATGCACGGTGCAAAGACGAAAATTATACATTTTCGGTGTTCATTTTGAAAGTAAGCTGAAGTTGTACCGAGAACTTTGCCTTAGTTATCTGCCCGAGAATTAAAATCGAGATGTACTTGATTCGAATCTCGAAAGATTTATTAGATCAGAGCCTAATAAAGAAGGGTTTTCAATACTTTCCTCAGGCCTTCTAAAGGAATATTATGACGGCATCTTGGACAGAGATCGCGAACGTCTCCTTCCAAGTGCCAGTCTACGTAAATTCCTGAATATTTATGAGCGTCTCGCCCTGTCAATCGACGCTACATTTTCTGCAGACCAAACATCCACCGTCACGAACGCAATATACTGTATTTACATCTGTATCTTTAAATTACATTTCTTCATTCAAACTATAATCATCTGTTGTTGAACAAATAATGAATTACGGAGTAAAGAAATTTAAATATTTTAGTTCCAAGCTTCAGTTTTTTGCTTTAGGTCTAACGATGCGTTTATTTATAATATAGGCTTAAATGAAAATTATTTGCTGTCACTTTGTCCCTTTGTATATTACCCATTTAGAGCCTGTTGCTTACTGTGCACCGCCAGGCTTAAGATAAAAAGAAATCCCGCATTTCGATTCATAAAATATACGTTTATTAATTCCGTATGATTCTCCCAAAGAAAAGCGACTTCTTCCCAGTACAGCATTCAGTCGTCGATAAGCACACTACATTCTCCGAAGTTCTCGCACTTTGCATGCAATGTAGATGCCGGCCAAGTTCAACCCGGTCCAGCCCATGCGAGATTTATCGTGGACTTAGTGGCATCTGGACAGATTTTTTTCCGAGTACTTGGGATTTACACATCAGCATCATGTCATCAGGGCTGCATAATTTCATTCGTCTATAAACTGCTGTTCCCAGAAGGACAAGTGGGCAATGCCTGGAAACCATAAAAAACCAATGCCCTTTCTGAAAATTCCATCAGTGCTCCATAGTCCTCTTCATCTGCAAATTGCTCCCTAGAAGGACAAACGGACGAAGCCTGGGAACCTTAAAAAACCATGCCCTTTCGGAATTAGGGGAGCATTGGACAGAAAAGTACTTTCAGATTCTTTGTCTTCAAAGTGTCCGTGCGGCACACGTGGTCATTCTTTGACCTTCATCGCGGAGGCCCGGGTTCCATCCCGGACACTTCAATGTAAAACTTTTGAGGTGGACAAAGTGGCACCTGGACACGTTTTTCTCCGAGTACTTCAGTTTTCCCTCGTCACTCTCATTCTACCAATTCTCCATACTCAGGCGAAGTTCGAGGTTTATATAGCAGTGTTGCTGCCCTTGATTGGACAAAGGTACTTTCATCCAAGAGCTTAGCATTACCGGGATGTAAGTATACATGTTAGCCGATCTCAGTGGCCGCGCGGTTTAAGGCGTGGGTCTATGGTCCCTCGCTTGCTGGAATTGCGGATTCGAATCCCGCCGGGGCATGTATGCCTGTCTCTGTTGAATGTTGTGTTTCGTCAGGTAGAGGTCTCTTTGTCGGGCTGATCACTCGTCCAGAGAAGTCCTACCGAGTGTGGTGTGTCTGAGTGTGAACGTGAAGCCTCGATAATGAGGAGGCCCTGGCCCAATAGGGGCTGTTGCGCCATGGGAAGAAAAGGTATTTGTATTAAATCCCCAGTCACATTACCGCCAAGAAACATCCATCTATCTGCACCCATTTTATTTATATCTTTGTGAGCTCAATCCCAGTCTAGACGTACTGATGAAGAAACGATCGTAATCTGGCCGGAAATGAAAAGCGTTCTTACATCCTAGAGAAGAAAACCTACTGGAGTGGAGATTTGTTGGACACTAGAGCCGATTTAGACGTGATGGTGGAGATGAAATTCAAAAGCAATGGCTGGATCCCGAATCTAGGCCGTTCAGCTCAATTAAATGAATTTTATTGTTTCCATCCCGTTGTGTATATGTAACAAATTTATTGAAATGAACCGTCTTTACATACCATAGAAATAACAGTTGCAAATCCACAACTGGTTAATTAAGCGACATGTTTCGGCCTTGTTCGGCCATCATCAGGCTTACAAAGAAATGGTGTTAATTAAGGTACATTCGTTCGCTATACCAATGGGATCCCATGTTTTACATTGGTCTTATATCTTTTTCAAAATATTTACTATTGTTTAGAAAGATATAATACATTAAAATGTAAAATGTTATTAATTTCAGTATCCTAGCAGGAATGGACGTAAGTTGTGAGGTCGACTGTGGTGACACTTGATAGCCTGGTTGTATGAGAGGTACTCGAGGCAATCGTTCGCAATGTTTTCAGTGGGGCTAAGCATTAAGCTTACCACAATAAAGACGTTAGTCAGGGTAACGGTAATATATATATATATTAATTACCAAACTCCATTTAGTGCAGGGCTGAATAAGTGGAGCCATACCTCTCTTCCCACATACACCTTCAAGCCTTGCATAGGAACAACTGTACCGTCACCAATAGGAACTGGAGAATGGTTGGGAAGGCAGAGCGATAAGAATGTGTGATTTAAGTTAATTGTAAAACTTTTGGTAACAAATTTTATTTTTGTAGTTGTGTTGCATTTTTTCCCGTGTAAAATTTAAATCATTCCAAAAATGTTATTTGAGAGACGTCTAAAATGTAGTACTAACTTTACATCCCGCAAGAACTGATAACTCTCTTCGTAATTTACTGCGATAGTAGGAATGTCACATTCTTCACAACAAAATATTTTGGCACTGTGTCGTAAAAAATGTCGACACAAAGAAATAAACTTCGTCCTGTGAGGTTATGTATTGTGTTCGAGAGACTGGAGTGCATATCCGATACTGAGCGAAGACAGAGATCTTTTAGAAGTTCTCCTAAATTATTGTTCTTGCTTTTAAGAAACGTCACTAAAAAAACATATGTCATGTCGAATCGGCGTCAGGCCGCACGTCTCCTCCAGTTTCAGCCTAATTGCAGACTAATGGACCGTTTTATAGCGCGCTGCTGTAGGCGCCTTTCCGACTGATAGACTATTCGCTTCCCCTACCCAGGGTCCTTCCCTTGGCTGAAGAAAGGTTTATGGATGTGGAGGTCAGAGGGCTATGTTGGGGTTCATTTGTCACGCTGGAGTGTGCAGCTATGCTGCGCGAAGCAGTTATCAATACGTTTCAGTCCTTCCTGTGAGCTGAGTATCCGACTCTTGACTGAAATACATCCCGAATAATTAAACAGTATTTATCTTACTAATGGCAGTACCTATTAAACGTAGAAGTCCATACGTGCCACAGCCACCTCAAGCCTTCTAAACAAAGAGCTCTTATTTGTGGCAACTTAAAAATATTTACTTAGATAGCATTAATTTATCGCAGCTCTCACTATATGAGATTGTGTAACTGTGAATAGTGGAGTCATTGATGAGCGATGAATTCAAATGACGTGGAATCAAACCGCCGTGGGCCAGATGAAATTGCCATCCACATGTTTACATGGAGAATGTCCAGTTTTTGGGTTATGGTTAAATACAAAGCTAAAAGGTGTCATATTCCAGGAGCCTGTGTCCTCGATACATTCTGCCCCAAATGTAGGCCAAAGTTACAAACAGACTGACGGACTAAATAACTAACCAACTAACTAACTAACTACAGAGAGAAGGGTTCTTCTTGTTCCTGAGATAGGCAAGTAATTCCGCTCGTGTTTAGGAACCCCAGGTTTCATCACCGTGTTCACAAGACCCAGCCAGCCACCTACCCTGAGCCAGATTAAACCAGTCCACGCCACGTCTCATTCCTTGAAGACTAATATTCATACTATCCTGCATCTACTTCTCGGTTTTCCAAGCGATGTCCTTCCTTTAGGTTTCCCCATCAAAACACTGTATGCATCTCTCCTTTTTTCCATACGTGTCACACGCTCCGTCCGTCTTACTTCCCTTGATTTGATCACCCGAATAATCATAAAAGACAGAAGATTTAATTTTGAGTAGATGTGCCTAGTCAACCTAACTTGATCTTGCATTGGTTAGTCAGTCACTGCAGACAAGTTTATACTCTGTATATAAACTGCGTGTAATAAGTGTTGTTAAACACATGTTGCTGTATCCTAGGCAGTTAGTCTTGCAACTGACATGTGAGAACCGAAAGATTTCTTTCTGTGGCTGTAATACATTGGGAACTGACCTCACACATATAAGCATGTATCATCAAACAGTAATTCCGGTGTTTCGGCCGAGCAACGTGCCAGTTAGCTTCTTACACCATAGATGACAAACAGCGCTTAGCAGTAACAGTAAGTAGTAGCTTTTATTTGCATAAGACGCTTTTATACTGTACAGGTGCTGAAAACCGAAAGTTGTATTCCTAAATGGAGATCGTAGTTATTTGGACGGCGTTTGTGGTGGCGTACATTTCATAAGTAGAACCATCATTATTTATGCTTATCTTTATGCAGGGTATTCTTGATGCTATACCTGTAACAATCCATGCTTCTAGTTTATATATTCTCGCAAATCTTCTTTTGTTACGTTATGTGGTGTATATAGTGTTATCTATCGTAACATTTTGTGCTTATACGTTAATGCTTTCCGAAGTGTGTGCAGTTTCCAAATGCCAGCCTATCTTGTTTGCAATAAAGCACATTTTATGTTGGCATCAAAACTATCAACGGTATACCAACTAATATGAGAGTCCTCAAGAATGACAAGGTACAAATAAGGAAATACTTGAAAACACGTTCCTGTTACTCTGTAGAGGTTTTTTGGTGTGTAAATGTTATCTATAGTACTTTTTTTTGTAGAATTTTGTAGTATTTTACACTGTACAAATTGTATATATTTTGTATTTATGACTTTTTATATATCCTACTAAATTTGTGACACACTAATGGATCCATGGAATGTATGTATAAACGTTGCTATGAGTCTGACATTCTGAGGACCGTGCATCGAGATATATTCTTATAATAAAACTAACGAGAAGCACTAATTTCTCAAATTTATTTTTGGAATAGGGCTCTACAGGTTTCGGACAATACCTCTGTCCATCATCAGGAGTCTAGCACTGTTCACACAGCAAGCAGTCAGCATAACCTGTATGACCTATACCATTGCTGTGTGTACAGTGCTAGACTCCTGATGATGGACAGAGGAACTGTCCGAAACATGTAGAGTCCTATTCCAAAAATAAATTTGAGAAATTGGTGTTCTCGTTGGTTTTATTATAAGAAATTTCTATGAATGTACGTCCAATATGGTTATTTTGTTTAGTTCCTTGACATTATGCCTTCTAGGTACGTTGTTCAGGTATTTTCTGAATGATTTTGAGATGGTTTCACTTGCCTTTATTGTTACTGGTATATGTCAACACTCGATACATTTCACTACCTCAATGTGCTTGGATGATGCAGATTTTAATAACTGTCTTGTAGTACAATTATTTTAACACGATTTTGACATAACACTTTACATTGATTTTGTCATTGTTACACCGTGCATGTTGTCGAGTTACTCAATTAATACACCAACTAATGCACTTATCTAAAAGTTACACGTTGAAATACTAAATCTGCTCCGACATGTTTCGGTCCTAAGACCATCATCAGGGAGCTATATTTTCCTTGCTAAAGTCACAGAATGCACATCCATAGCAGGGCACTCTTCGCAACATAACCTTACACAACACGGCATGCTGCCACAACACCCTATTAGTACAACGAAGTTAATCAGTGACTATTTTTAATGTGACTTTAGCAAAGAAAGTATAGCTCCCTCATGAGATGGTCTTAGGACTGAAACATGTCGGAGCAGTTTTAGTGTTTTAATGTGTAACTATTATATAAGTGCATTAGTTGGTGTATTAATTGAGTAACTTTACGTTGATGTTTTATCAGCTTATTGGCATTATTTATTATACAATTTACAGTCGACGAAACAAACTCCGTGGCCTTAGTCCGCACGCGAACTATACCGACAGAGCGGCCGCCGCCGGTCGGCGAAGTTAGTGCCAACTTTTGCGGATAGAGGGGTGTCACGTGGTCAGCGCAACGGTTCC
>Ga0123354_10007739_pt1 | contig 16250 bp, 6 predicted proteins | sample TergutLab28metaG_2_FD_97872 | JGI IMG/M metagenome (GOLD analysis project Ga0123354, IMG submission 97872) | Labiotermes labralis P4 segment gut microbial communities from Petit-Saut dam, French Guiana - Lab288 P4 | ecosystem: Host-associated > Arthropoda: Insects > Digestive system > Gut ...
GCCATTGTAGCACAATACATTACTTAACTAAAATATGCCATTGTAGCACAATACATTACTTAACTAAAATATGCCATTGTAGCACAATACATTACTTAACTAAAATCACAACATCAAAGCACAAACTCCATGAATTAAAAGCAGAATCTCATCGCACGATATACTAAGTAGAAGTCATAATGTCATAACAGAGAACATAATTTTGCACGCTTTCTTTCTCATCACCTTAATTTTGAGAATTATTGCCATACACTTTAAACTTAATGTTATTCACAATTAATACCCAAACTTGGATTTTTGAGCCCACTTTTCCTCTACACACATAAACACCCACATCGATCGTACAAAAACTCTGAAACCATTTTTACTATATTGGTATGATTTTAAATTAACCTCTATGCTTTGGTTACATATTGTTTGTTGGTTGCAATAATAAGCAATGTACTGCAGCTTTTTCGTTCACTGTTCCTGAAGCCGTACAATTCTGCTTGTGGGGGGGGGGGAGTTAAAATGATAAATTGTATAGTAATAATCGTCCCAATTAGGAAAAAGGAAATAAAATATTGTGAAATTATTTTTTTTATTTTACCAGCAGAATTTGGACGCGTAATGAACACAGTATTTGTTGCAGTCCGAAAGAAACCACTGTCAGTGCTTTTTTTAACATGCCACAAACCGAATACTAAGAGAAATTCTTCTATTTATAACACTTGAAAGTCCACTTTCGGTAAATCGGAAACCGGCGATAGCTGAACTGCCTACTCTTACTCGAAATAGTCCAAGGTTAGAGGAATGTGTGGAGCAGCTCAAAAAATTATCTCCTCAAATGACACCTGTAATTTTAACTTAACATTCTCAGTCGTCTCTTTGATATACGAACAATTGTGTTTTCTAGTAGTTAAAACTGTTGGCAATGTGAAATAGAAACGCTTGCGTAAATGTTAACACCTAAAGTACACAACTCCACCAATTTAAATTAATATCAAGATTTTCGCCGTAATTCATGAAACCAGAATGCTAATTACATTTGGCACTAATCCATAGCTAGTCTACGAAGAGCAGATTAGTCAAATCAACAGCTTATTCTACTTCCCTAAGATCCTTTTTAATATTATCCTCACCTCCACTCCCAAGTATGTAACACGGTCACGTCCCTTATTATTTTTCAGCAAACATTTTATCCTCCTTCTGTAATCACTCTAAACAGAAACGACCAAGATATATTATCCTCTACATTCTTTTTCTCCAGTAACTTCAATCGATTCCCTCTCCTGAGAGCGGGGGTTTCCAAGTTTCATAAAAATATAAACAAAATAACTGACAAATATATTAATGTATTTTTTAATTTTTACTGTATAGAGTATTCGCTATAGTGACTAGTTACGGTCTGGACGACCGAAGAACCGTGATTCGGTTTCCATGAGAGCAAGACATCTTTATTTTCTCTAAAACCCCCCCATCGACACTAGGACCCCCCCCCCCAGCCTAATAGCCAATGTGCACGGGGAATCTGTGTCCAAGCGAAAGCGGCTAGAGCTAAACGCGAATGAATATGTGACTCCATTCCCGGACACACATTAGTTGTGCGCACGGGGAGAGCATTAACATTTACTGTATTTGTTCTAGATAGGATAAAGTAAGAACTAATGCTTAGTATTACGATACGAAAGTGTAAGAGCGACTGCACTATCCGTTTCTTGCTGTAACGTTTATTTTATCCGTACACTGTGTTTTGAGATTGAATGAAACACCCTGTACACTGTGTTTTGAGATTGAATGAAACACCCTGTACACTGTGTTTTGAGATTGAATGAAACACCCTGTACACGGCAATATCAGTTTTTATTACGACGAGTAAATAGGCTTTTATGTTATAAGCGAGAGGCTGACAAACTTAATTGAGAGCACAGACCTGACATACTGCGCTGAACACACGAAGCCCGTTATTCATAGTCACACAACACAATGGCAGTTAATCTTTATCAAATTCATAAAAGAAAGAAACATTCTATACTTGATATAAAGTTTAATTTTAATTTTCACCATCCCGAAGTGTTTAACACATATATAAATATAGAGTAATGTATCAGTCAAACACAACAAAGATTTATTATGTTTAGTATTGTATTAGGGCAACATGTTTCGATTCTTATAGAACATCTTCAGGCCCTTCTAAGATACAGATCCTTTACTTAGCAACCTTTAAAATGTGCTGTGGGATCCCAAACGCTTATATTCTTGATATAAATATACAATGATGTGTCAGTCAAACACAACAAAAATTTATTATGTTTATTATTGTATTAGGGCAACATGTTTCGATTCTTATAGAACATCTTCAGGCCCTTCTAAGGTATAGAACCTTACTTAGCAAACTTTAAAATGTGCTGTGGGATCCTAAAAGCTTACATTCTTGATATAACTATGTATAAAATGCATGTGTCATTTTGTTCTTTTGTACAATCAGGATACTTATTTCTAAAACTTTAACCTCCTTCATATGTACCGGTTAAAGTTTTAGAAATAAGTATCCTGATTGTACAACAAGAACAAAACGACACATGCACTTCATACATAGTTATATCAAGAACGTAAACATTTGGGATACCACAGCACATTTTAAACATTGTTAAGTAAGGATCTGTATCTTAGAAGGGCCTGAAGATGATTCCATAAGAATCGAAATATGTTGCCGTAGTACAATGATAAACATAATAAAGTTTTGTTGTGTTTGACTGATACATCATCATATATTTACTCGTATATATGACATAACGTTTCATTATGTTACCATGAACTGTGCTTTGTGTTACATAACATTTCGTTCACAGTTTGCAGCAATAGAAACCACTGACTTCACAACGAAGCTAAGTTCCGTAGACAAAATCAAAGTGGTAGATTTCATATTGTGGCACAGGATCTATCAGATTAGACACCGAGAGTATTCAGTGAGCAATGCCGTATTTTTACCCAGATTTTACAAATATTGAGCTAGTATATTCGCAGCGTACAACCAACAAGATGCAACGTTTCACAATTTATTTATTTCTGTAACACGCTCTATATGTTTCAGAAGGGTTTTCCGTCCATTATCAGCAGCTCAAAACTGTACATACAGCGTCAGGTATTTGTCAGACCAATGCTGCTAGCCGCTGAGGCTAGCAGCAAGTAACAGTCTGAAATATGTAGAGCGTCTTAAAGAAATAAATAAATTGTGAAACTTAACATCCTGTTGGTTATACCATGCGAATATATTAGCGATGCACGGACATTTAAATGTTAAATTTAAAAAAATCGAGCTAGTACCTTAACTAAGCCACGGTCAATTCCGTACAGCTCATTTCGCCTATATTATCTATTGTCATACAATTATACAGAGAATGTGGTTAAATAAACTAAAAATAATTGCATATGTATGGTGAATTTTCCAACAGATGTCCGGTTTAGTTACAAGGAACATTCACCACGGAGCAGAGTCTTTGTGGATAAAATGACAGTTGCTCAGCTGGTCATATTGTGAGCCGTGTTTGGAGCGCGGAAGGAAAACAAGGACAAATAACCATATGGAGACGGGCTCCGTCGTATTAAACGTCGGAATTTTTCTGGAGAGACTGCAAGAAATCATGAAAACATGTCAATAATATCTTGTACCAGCTGAGATTCGATCTACTAACTTCCGACCAAAGGTCAGGTAGTCACTAGGAAGCTCAGTAAATAAATTAACATCAAGCAGTAGCAGATGAAGCCACGTCTTATTTCGTATTCTGAAAGTAGGTAGTTGGACTCTCGCCAGGAAAAATGTTTGTTCTGACTTCAAGGTTTGCTTACAGCTAAGTACCTTAGAGCGAAGGTACGGGGTTTGGCAGATGTTCATAACTTAACTGTACTGCAGTGTGTTCATTCTGTGAAAGTATGAGTGTGGCTGGCTGGGACGTGGACATATCAGTAGCACTGGAAATATTCCCTCCAAGTACCTAAACGTTAAAAGACAGAATGATCACAGAAGAAAGAAATGAGAAGGGCATTGATATGAGAAATCAAAGCCTGATTTAAGTTGCTATCCTGGCAGTTACCTGACGGAATTGAGAAAATTACCAAGAATGGGATTATCTTTTTCGAAATATGAACGGGCATCCAAATTGCAAAGCAAGGGTCCTACTCACTAGACAGCTTTCTTTTTGGAGTGTACTACAGCTTAACAAATGTACAGTATGAAGGTATAAAATTATCATACGAAATTCACACACAACATTTAGTTTCGCGAATTCCTGACACTGTAATTAGGATGTAAAACATGTTTTAACTAACAACTGGACGAGCATTAATATTATGAAAATTTTATCTAGAGATATTGGTTTTAGAAGCTCATTTATTTTAGTTAGGTCTATATATCAACCTATATTTTGGATGACATAGCAAAACAGACAAACAATTACATCGAAAATGACTAAACACTTTGCGCAAAACATTCTAGCAGATTTATAAAGCTAATCTAAACATATCACCAAACCTAACATTTGTTACGCAACTTAGGTCCAAACATATTAAGACACACATAGACATTCAATTAATCAATATACTTCAGTGGAACTGTTGCAAGCTTTATTCATTGTACTTCGGCCTTCCTTATGAACGTAATTCCCCCAATGCTCCATATTCATTAATTCCTCTGTCAACTACGTTATATCATTTTAATAACAATCATCGTCGTTAAGTAACAAACACTTGCGTTATTCAAATTTAGTTCAGTTTTTAAAGTGATATCAAACTGTAGAGCAGCCAATTACAGGCAGTCACAAAAAATGACATTCTATGAAAAATTACAAAAAACACAAAATAAATACAGTGGGAACTAAACTTGCAGACAAGATAGTAGTGTATGAATGTAGGAAATAAGACATACCAAGTGTATAAGAAAGAAAATTTTATAAACCAAACAATTAATCATGAACCATACATGTGTAAGAAGGCATATTAGCGTCGTTCTTGAAGACGTATAGTTTCGTGCAGGATTTGTTATTGCCGATCCCACGTAATACGCCGTTATGTTTAGAAAAAGGAGCCTTAATATCGTATCGGCGTAGTGACTAAGGAACTGTGCTTCGATTCCTGACAGAGGCAGGAGACCTTACGTTCTCCATTGTGACCAGACTGGCTCTGAAGCCCATCCAGCCTCCTCCTTATTCAATGATTACCGAGGGTGCTTCCACAGAAGTGAAATGACTGCACTTTCACCTCCTGTTGAAGTTCAGAAAAAGTGGGTCGCTGCCTCCAGTCGCTCACATCTTTATTTCATGTACACGGACAACATTATTTCCTACTTGAAGTCACAATTTATTTATGCGTTCCTTCTTTTCACTAAGAATAACAAAAGCTGCAGGCATGCGGGATGGGCACGAAACGACATTCATTTTGGTGCCCTTAAGCACAGAATGACAACGATACGTTTTCTCAGTCTGTCGGTAGTAAAAGCCATTCCAAATCCCAATGACAGATATCTACAGGGAGTATCTTAAACGCAGGACTAAGCAGCACTGAACACTGCAGAATGGACTGCAGTTTATTCATTATGTGGCAAAGCTGACGTCCGTTTCACGACTATTAGAACAACGACTGAGTGTTCGCCTGTATGTTTGATATTGTTACTGTACAATACATAAGAATAATATTAAATTCGGTGAGCGGGTTAATCTTTAAGCTGGGTGAGACGTCCATTACATATGGATGAATCGCGTATGTACAGCTGAAGTGATCATCGATGCGAGTGTTTTAATGTCAGATGTCGAAATCCAATATCTTCAGACTTATAAATATCAGTGTAATATAAACGTAGGTAAAGTAAGTCGTATTGAATTATGAAATAATATGAAATGCCACCTTGATGAAACAAGGTAATTTTATTGATGTATTCTTAGCTCGACATGTTTAGGGTACATACGCCCATCATCAGGAGCATTAGATGTTGAGTTGCAGCATATGGTTTTCCGAGTTTTTGGAAGGGTGGTGGTCTTGAGAGCCGCTGCGTGGGTCGTGTCCGCACCACCACCCATCCAAAAACTCGGTGCAGAAAACCATATGCTGCAACTCAACATCTAATGCTCCTGATGATGGGCGTATGTACCCGAAACATGTCGAGCTAAGAATACATCAATAAAATCACCTTGTTGCATCAAGTTGGCATTTCACTTTATTTCATGATGAAGATGCGCGGTCAAACAACCCTCAAATTTCGTACTGAATTAGACTGAAATGTGACTCTTAATAGCTGCATTTTGTTCCTTTCAGTTTCAAGCGCTTTCAAAACAAAATTTTGCGCAAGGAATTCAAACTTTTCTTTCTATCCTACACCCAGAGCGAGTCTTGGACCAATTAAACTTTGTACTCACCGAAGAACAATAGTGTAGAGTGCAAAGCTAGTGTCGAGGTTAAGAATACGTGGGCATTTACTGCCACGACTCTCACTAGCCTCTGCTTTGCCGTGCTTTGCTCTCCATTCTTTCCATCCCTACCTTGATTGCTTTTTCTTTATCTCTTCTTTCCAACTGCCCATATTTCTTTTTGTACATCTGAGAGGCCTACATTTCTGTCGTTCGTTCTACTTCCTACCTTTGCTTTCTACTTTATTCTTTCCTTTAATAGTCTTTCTTTCTGACTTCATAAGTGATCAATAAAGAAGTGACAAGCAACGTTCATTCCCTTTATTATAGGAAAGTATTTTTGGTTGATGCACAGGTACTGTGAGGTTACACGCCCGTCTGATAGTGGAAATGTGTTCCCATTATCACCGTTTTCCATAAGCAATGATTCATCTGCAGGTTGCTACAGCAACGTCAATTTCATAGTGAGATACGGACAGCACATGTCATGTAGAGACCTGTACCTTGAGATCAACGCCGATAGTGACACACCGCCATGCGGATCACACGGAGAAATTACTGTTACATGTAATCGCTGATGCTTTTGAGTATTAGAATCTATTTGTGAAAGTACAGTAGCTCTGTTCTCTTGTGCATGCAAGTAACGATCAAATTTTCTCTTTCGATAAACGTTTACCATCTTCACATATACGTCAGTGCTCACATTGCACATATTTTACAAAGCTACCAAATTATTAGAACTAAAAATACCAAGAACGATGGATGCAACCAGCTTTATTAGACACGAAACTCATTGCGTTTTACCGAATATCTGAAGGAATAGCGAAAGGGTTAACGCAGAGCCCATTATCGGTGCATGTAGAATGTAGAATGCCTGCCTCATACCTAATTTCGAGTTCAAATCTCGGTTCGACAGCTACTTTGACTGAGATTTATTGACATTTCCTTTAGTTACTCCATGCAAATGCTGGATAAAACGTAATGGTGTCTCTACTCTAGTAATGAAGGCGTATGACAAGGCGGGCGTAGGGCTCCACTCATTCACAAACTCGGCAATAGATGGAGAAGAGCGAAAAACTTCATGCTTGGCGACGGTAAATTCTAGGGCAGGTCCTTAAACTAGTCCACCACGTCTTCCGTTTGCATGCTTTGTGTTGTTACGTGCAGAAAATAAGTCCTATTGAAAGATATTTGAGAAACTGCGAAGCCAAGAGTTTTCGAAAAGAATACTGCAATTCTTGTTTGATACGCTGCAAAACGAGAGCAGTCAACGTGTAATATCCTGAGGTCAACAAGTTCTGCCAACATTTGACAAACCAGACGCCCGTATTTTGCTTGTGAGCGTTCGATCAATAGTGTCATGCATTAACTGAGTACACAAACGGCAACAGTTGGGGATAAAAGAAATCCGCAGAGCCGCAGCAACTCCAGCTTGTGACACCGGCTTTGTTCTCCACGTTTGTTCTTCTGCGAGCTGATGATGATAACTGCACCTGATATGTCAGTAAAGATGGACCCTACTATCGCTGATTTATTTGTTGACTGCTGTTATGTAATAAACGTTGCATGTATGTGAATTTAATAACGTTCTAAATTAGGTCACGTGACGTCATTTTGTAACGTGTGCTTAACTTGGTTCATTTAAACAGGCCGCAGTGCGTTGTAACATTGACTGGCTGACTGGCTAACTGGCAGGCTGACTGACTGGTTGACTGGCTGACTCAGTGAATAACTAACTAACTCCATGTAGCAGAGTCGTTCTCGAAAAGCTGAAAGGTTTTCAATTAGTCAAGGATTTCCCCGTATTTTATGGAACCTGAATGTTCATTACCGCATTCACAATAGCCCTCCACCTGTCCCTGTTCTGAGCCAGCACAATTCAATCCACTTCTTAAAGATCCATCTTCACATTATGTTCTCACCTACGCCTGAGTCTTCCAAGAGGTCTCTTTTCCTCAATTTTCCCCACTATATCCCTATGCACCTCTCCTCCGTATATGTTACATGCTCCGTCCATCTCATTCTCCTTGATTTGACGCTGTAACATTAATTTTACACTGACACTTCCCGAAAAACTAATTATCTGCTCCTTGAATTATAATCTTCTATACAGTCATTTCCATTTATATCCTCTAAGTATATATCACACTACACTTTTAGTAAAAGCTCATTATGATCTCATACACCAGTTCCACAGTAAGTAGCACACGACTGTTAGACAGTAGTTTCAACTGTCAGTTTCTTCTTTCATAACAGTTCAACAAGGCGTCTTACTACTCTTGAAACAGAAGCACGTAACTCTTTCAACTTCTACTATGTCTCATTTTCCAAATCCCAGTGCTCCATCATGCCTTACATTTTTCCTCATTCTTTTCCCTCTTCCTTTACATTCCTTTACTACACTCGTTTTTGCATGCTTCATATCAAGGTAAACCCCAAAGCAAATCCTTTCTGACAGATTCCTTATTACGTTTTGTGTTTTGATATCGCTACAACACACATTCATTCTTCGATACAGGCCAAACCACTTATTATGTTCTTATTCTTCTACCGGAGAAATGCCAACTCAGTTTTTTATACCCTACCTTTCAAGACTTCGTATTGGTAACAAATCATTGTTAAAAATTCAGCTACTTTAAACAAAGCCGCTTGAAGTGTTGGATAAATGTCTTATAATTCTCTCACTTAGTGTAGTAATATCTCAGAAATGATTCCACTTCCTTATCCAAAGAAAAGTTAGAAGAAAACACCGGTACACTTTCATGATAAAACTTAGGTCCCTTTAATGGAAACATAACGATTTCGCAAACTACAACAAATTTTCAGTCAAAAATAAATTAGAAATCTCTTCTGATTTCGTTAAAAAATACGTACAAATATTCATTACGGCGCTTGAAGTGCCGCATTGTTTTGAGCTTCACGTGATAACCTGTTACATATTGTTGACTACACCTCCTTTAATTGCCCTACTGCAGTACCTGTACAAATTCTATCCAGTCAACAGCTGCTTGCGGAAATGGGCGACTAAAATATCTGATTCACGTATCGGAGAAAAATTTGATAAAAAGTCTTTGTTCTTAAAATTACTTCCCTTACTGCTCGCATGTTCCTCATAGCACGCTCGCACACACACAAACACAAACACGCACACACTTTTTTCCTGTGGCGCTGCAACCCAACGCGGGCCATGGCCTCCCCTTTCTTGAGGTTTCTAGATCACACACAGCCACGCAACACATTACGTAAGACTCCTCTAGACGAGTTATCAGCTCGTCGGAGAGATCTCTACCTGGCAACACATAGCACACACAAAACAACAATCATTCATATCCCCGGAAGGATTCGAACCCACATTCTCAACAGAATAGCGCCCGTACATCTACGCCTAAGACCGGAATCGGCCATTGTGCACATTCTTCTTTAATTACCTTATCAGACTCCGATTCTCCCCTTTCCATTTCTATAGCAGACTTTCTAAATTACAGCTTTATGTACTTATGCCTTGTCAGTTACACAGTTTTTGACGTGAAACTGAAAAGTTGGCAATTTTTATCGCTCTGCACAGACTGCAGTGTACTTTATTATCAATTGTAGTGTACTTTGAGGCGTGGCTTTATTTATAGAAGGGCTACGCCTGCTTGCATCACACAAACGATCAAAACAACGTAAATTTTTAACAAATTAAAAAAAGCCATAAGCTCTTTACTCCGCAAAACACAAGAGAGTTGCTTCTAAACACGTTCTCCATTACGTTAACAGATTCGAATTTTGACACGTTTCAGCTCCCATCTCGGACGGATTTTGGACTTCACCAAAAAGGGTCTTCTTCAGAGTGGGAATACCGACTGTTTTCTTACTGTCAAATTATTACGTATTTCTCAATCACGAATGGAGTTGATTATAAAAATTACAGAACAAGAATCAGCTATCCTAACCGACTTCTTCAACAAGAGTTAAAGGCAGAACATGGAAAAGACGAAATAAGGCAACATTCGGTTTACTAATACCGGTATAAAGAATGGTTCATAAATCTGTGTAATGGGGTGTCAACGGCCTTATGGAGTAAGTACATATATCCAAATACCATGTACGTTGAAATAGAGCAGATAAAGAGGACAGATATTCTGTATTATCTTCTGTGTACCTACACATAAGCACAAAGTAATTTTGTTGCTAGGCACTTGACGATAACAAAGAGATAAGTGACAGTGATGGAAAGAAAAATGTGCCATCTGTTATTCCTTCCAGCCACTTTTCTATTTCGTCGTAATTTCATCCTCTTGATTCACTGGGCTGGCCACTAAACCTGAACACCGAGAATATTTATTTCCTGCCATTCGCATGTGTACACTCGTACAGTTGGATACACTCGTAGTTTTGGAGACAGGTTGTAGCCTAGCCGGATTGTGTTGGCAAAAATCGTTACATCTCGTAAAACATGAAAAATAACCCCACAAAATACAGAGCAGATAATTCAAGCTTGAAACTCAAGAGAGCTGTGACATTAGCATTCCATTTAGGGCAGAATTTATTACACAGCAATTGTCTGAACTCGGCTTACAGCCGATATTTAGTATCAGCCTGCTTCTGGCACAAAACGAAATGTAAAACTTGACAAACAGAAATTTCGCTTGCCATGGAGGCTCTTTGTGACAAGGTAATGGACTTTCGTATTCTCTGAATGGAAGAGAAAGTCTTTGCGAACTTGGGAACTACGTTTGTCTCACAAAAGATTTTCCGAAACGAACATGTAAACAGGGGTCTGAGATTTTTATATGGCTTATAACTTTACTTACTGCATACAGCGCAGTGCTGCTTGAGAAGCTATTATTTTGTTAGTCAGACAAAAAAATTCCGTTGTTTTATGCAATACGAACGTTTACTACCATGTCGTAAAGAGCCCACCACCTGTGTCTGAGCTCAGATGAACACAGTCCACGCCATCAAATACTATTACTTTAAGTTACACTTTAATATTATCCTCCCATCTACATATAGTTTCTCCAAGCGGCTTCTCTCCGCCAGGCTCCTTCACCAAGAACCCTGTGCACGTTTCTGTTATCCTCATACCTGTTCCATTCTCTACACATTTCATTTTCATTATTTGATCACTCTGATATCTTTTACTATCTCCTTCCAGGGCCAAATTATATTCCGCTACAGACTACATCCCAAAACCTCGGCTTGTCCTCTGCTTTGCGTTTTAGAATTCAAGGTTCACATCAGAAAAAAAATAATAATAATAAATAAAAATAAAAAAAAGGAGACAAAATTACAGTTTCAATTTTCTTAGTCTTTATGATTTTAGACTATAGACCGGAGGGAAATACTGGACCGAATGTTAGCAGATACGCACGAATCCGCTTTTCAGACCGTTCCATGCAATTTGTCGAAGTTCGAGTCCATGGGTAAAATTTAATAATATACTTAATTCTTATTCTGAGGAACTTGCAGACCCTCTCCGAAATTCATAACTTGAAGAGTCACCCTTTTTTTCGCCCCTTCACTTCTGTTTCTTCAGTATCTCTGCAGCTACCCTAAATAAATGGAGACCGCCTTCTACATCCGCAACCTGAGCTGGCCCCATGCCTCGATGATGCTACGAAAAAAATCCATTATGGCATCTTGTTTAAGAGTGTGAAGAATTGATAGTACTGGACTGTGGTGCACAAATCGTCTAGAATGTACACGAAGATACAGCCGAGAGAAGCCAGGGTCTGCATTTCGAAATAACTTGGTGCTTTTTAACAGAAAACCTGCCTATAGCGTAGAATACGTTAAAATTCATTCGTTAATGGGTATATTCGCATAAGAAATGCCGTAAGTAACTCTCTTTAAAGTTTCAATTTCCGGTTTCAGGTTTGATCTTGGTACCTTAACTTCCTAAAGCTTAACGTTTACTGCGAGAACCATTAGGATTAACATTCAGCAGTTCCTCGTTCTGCAGGAAGAGTGCATTTCTGTGTTCTATATGCATCTCAGAACAGTGATTTTTACACTATACCCCATCAAATGATTGATTTTTATAACCGAAATGGAGTGTTTACTGCACGGTAGGACCTGTGTCTTTAAATAAACCAGATTAAGTTTCGTCCGTAAAAGGTTAATTGTACTTAAGTAGTGGCTCTCAGCCGGTGTCCAATTTTAACAGAAGGTACCACACGTGTACAAAATTAAATAAGTTAATTGAAATTTTTAATGAAAGACTCGTAAGTATGCCCTTATACACATGCGCACCCATAAAGCTGAGAGGGTAGAATAAGTTCAATTAGTTTTGATAAACTGAAGGGGCGACATTTTATAAAATTTGGAAATTACTGCCTTCACTCGAGATTCTTCAACTGGCATTTATATGAAAATTTCCTCGTCTCTCTGGTTTGCAAATTTTTATATTTTATACAACAAATGGATTTATTTTAAAATAACAATAATATTATTATAACATTTTAGCACTCTGTTTTAATTGTGGTGCGCCAAGAAGAAACATTATAACATTATAACATTATATCCCAAATGTGCAGCAAGCACCAATATTTCAAGAACTGTTAAATTAAGAATAATGAATGACTGAATTGAGGAATATATTTTGGACGTATCACTGAACATAAACTTGGAAGAACCTCTTTACTGTTCCGCGGAATATGGTTTGAAAACTATTAATCTACAGGATAATTCATTCGACTCTATGGAGCTGTGTAAAATATTACATTCAACACTGCTCTTTGCAGCACTATACTCAGAGGTTAATGCCCTCCAGAATGTAAAGTACCTCGTAAAACCTTCCACCCTCTTTTCATATATCGTGAATATATTTTCATTTTGCTGCAGAATTGAAGGATTTTATTGAAATTACAAATGTGAGCAACTTACGACATTTCTTTTTGTTGAAAATGTTATGTCACATTTACATAAAGTAACCTATATTCTTCAGCAGACTCTAAAGGATGAAACGGAAGGGGTAAAATTTGAGCATAATTCCCACTTCTTAGAAATAACGCGTCAAAACTGTTATAAGTGTAAAACTTTGTTTATGAACTGCAGTGTATCACTGAAACTAGTGGTACTGATACATTTATAAGACAAAGAAAGTATTGGGAATAGACATTACACAATGCTTCTTCCACTCTTTTCACAATTATCGGAAATAATACGTAAATCAATGGGAAGGCAACAAAAGTGTATAACTTTTTTGGAAATTTGTTTTTGAATGTGAAAGCTTAGAAGATCAAAACTGATTTGGAAATATAAATTAAAATTATTCTTAGTGAAATGGATTCTTTGTTATTTTATGAATTGGTCGCAACGATATTTAACACTTCTGCATTACGTCTCCTGTCAGTGAGACAGTGTCACTGAGTTGCCCTCTAATTACAACTTTATTAATGCATCGGTCATTAAAACAAAATGCCTTCCAGTTTACGGGCCGACACTTCTAGAAAATGTCTACCTCTGGGATCACCTACTTCGGAATTCTCATTAGAACCTATATATAATAACTCGAGTACAATAACATCTTCCAGATTTACCACAATAGGGAAATGCTGCATACTTAGGATTTGTTGACGATATATTAATCACCTGTGACGAAGATCTCACAGGCGTAGAGGACATGATAAAGGGCGTCGACACCATTAATCAAAACTTTTTGTTATCACAGACAAAGAAAATAATAGTACGATCATTTTCTTAGACCTTACATTGCATGGAAAGGACGATAATTTTGAATTTGGCAGTTACGAAAACGGAAAACAACTTCTACCACACATAAAATTTATTATATTTCATGACATTGGCTATAAAATAATAAGCTTGTTTTTTTCACTAACAGAATGGAATCCTCACTAATAAAAGCAAGATATAAAATGAAAATGAAATAGGCCTAAGTAATGCATATTGTTTTAAAAGAAGAAGACTCTCATAATCATTTTATGTACAAGAGTAACTTAACTGTGACCTTACCAAGAGCAAACTGAAATTTTCCAACTTTCCACCACAACACAAGCAAAAAATAAGAATGCTAAAACAGAAATTGTACAATGATCCTGATAATGTTGGTCATAGCCGTAGATAATTTCAAACTAATTTTGTAGGATACCCTCGCACCAACACACACAAACACACACACAGAGTTACGCCTATTTATATCTCACAATTAATGGGCACATGCAAAACACGGCGGCATGGACAATATATTTCAATTATCGCGAAATGCAAAAATGTATTACCGTGCATGAACACAACAGCAGGATAGAATGGCCTGGCACAGGAACAATGCACTTCAATAAAAATCATAGAGTCAGATAACGAACCATTATTTAGACGGCTCCATACGTGACTCTACAATCGGGCAAAGTTGCGTGACGGTAGTCTGGCATCGCAGCCACCGACATCTTTCCAATTTACCATGAGTCGGGGTCCAAAATTTTATTTCAAGGTGTTTCAGTTAATAATAAGTTCATACCCACCGCACTTTGGAAAGCTGCTGGAAATAATTCTTTCGTTTCGCAGACGTGAGACAAATCTAACAAGCGCGTTGTTCATCGCACATCGAAATTCTGTTGCTGGTGTTTGAAATATTACTTTCTGAACGATTTGTCTTGCATGGACTGTAATCCCAAGACTTTTATTACACGATACTATAACGTACTCTATGATAAGAATTGTACGAATTCAGGTCCGGCGAACGAGGAGGCCATAATACCCGGCTTGCTACTGTCACACAAAATCCTGTAATTGAAGCACAGAATTATCTGCGGAGTGAGCTGTACTACTGATTTGCTGAAAATAGGTGTAGTTACTCTCGTAGTAGAATACGTACTCAAAACTGGCGTCTGAATGTGTGTGACATTTTAAGGTGACTTATACCTCAAGAAGCAAGCCGGGATATGTCCGCAGAGCGTGTCTTCTTTTGTCGTCGCTCTGTTTTCTTTAGACTTTTTACACTTAAAATATTTGAAGTATATTGACACACAGGCAGCAGTTTTGCTTGTTTTATTTATGTAGTTGGATAGTTACGTTACAGTTATTGACATGCTGCCTTCGCTTGTAGTTCTGTGCCTTCATTTTCAGAACAGGAAACCTTCAATTCTAAATTTTTACTAATCGCTGGAGGATGGGTCCATGCGTCCATTCAACTGCTGTTCATCTGTACACCTACTGTCTGTTGTAGCCTCAGTGCAGTGGTGGACTGCACATTAGTTTGGCCGGACGTTTCTCTCAGGTTCCGTACTCAAGTGTCTACGTACTGTGAATGCCCTTCGGCGCTTTCACTATCCTGACTGTGTCTTTGTGTGTTTATGTCTTAGTGATTTTTGGTATCTCCGACACTTACTTCAAATATTGTAACATCTTATTCTGGAGGAGTTCTCACAACATTTTCGTATTAGACACTACACAAAATACACGTAGAGAATTGCTGCGAAATGTCTTTAACTAAAACAGATTTATACTACGTTTATACTACATAATACATTTATACTAAAATAAGTAAATGTTACAAATTATATATATATATATATATAAGTTCGTAATATTGCCTTTATACTGTAATGTGACTTATGTACTTACTTGTAAGACAACCTTCTAACAATTAGACTTAAAATTGGGAAAATGGGTAGATGACTCAGAATTGTAAGTTATGCAGTGCGTAATGTTCAGGTGATTATATCAAAAGGACTTGAGGGACGATGGGTGAAACATTCTCGAGTTCCACAAGACATGCTTCTGCTATATATTTGTAGGTGAGAGGATGCTCCTGTACAGAATGATGACGTGGACTGGATTATGTCACTGAATATAGCTCCTGTACAGAATGATGACGTGGACTGGATTATGTCACTGAATATAGCTCCTGTACAGAATGATGACGTGGAC
>Ga0123354_10007740_pt1 | contig 16249 bp, 11 predicted proteins | sample TergutLab28metaG_2_FD_97872 | JGI IMG/M metagenome (GOLD analysis project Ga0123354, IMG submission 97872) | Labiotermes labralis P4 segment gut microbial communities from Petit-Saut dam, French Guiana - Lab288 P4 | ecosystem: Host-associated > Arthropoda: Insects > Digestive system > Gut ...
AAAAAAAATCTATTTTCGCGCCTTGTCTTCGTAGCTCAGCTGGTAGAGCAATTGACTCTTAATCAATGGGTCGTGGGTTCGAATCCCCCCGAGGACACTTTTTTAATTTAAGGTTTAAAATTTAAAATTTAAAATTTAAAAAATGAATAGAACCTTAAATCTTAAATCTTAAATCTTTAAATCTTAAATTATCTTATGGCAACAAAGTATATATTCGTTTTGGGCGGCGTAGTTTCCGGACTTGGAAAAGGGATTACCGCTGCCTCGTTAGGACGCCTCCTGAAATCAAGAGGACTAAAAGTAACCATGCAAAAATTGGATCCCTACTTCAATATTGACCCCGGTACCATGAACCCGCTCCAGCACGGAGAAGTGTTTGTTACCGAAGACGGCGCAGAAACCGACTTGGACTTAGGGCATTACGAACGCTTTATTGACGAAAATCTGAACAAGCACTCCAACTATACTTCAGGAAAAATTTATAATGCCCTGTTGGATAATGCACGAAATGGCGTCTATGCCGGCGATACTATTCAGATGATTCCGCATGTTACCAACATGATTAAAGATATTATTCGGATTAATGCGAAATCGAATAATGCAGATATTGCGATTGTGGAGATCGGAGGTACGGTGGGCGACTATGAAAGTTTGCCGCACATGGAAGCCATTCGCCAATTCCCTCATGAAGAAGGCTATAACAACTGTATGTATATCCATGTTGCGCTCATCCCCTTCCTTACTCCCAGCGATGAACTGAAAACAAAACCTGCCCAACATAGCGTTAAAGAACTGCTTAGCCTCGGTATTCAACCCGATATTTTAGTTTGTAGAAGCGATAGAGAACTTGGAAACGACATACGCCACAAGCTCTCACTCTTCTGCAATATCCCTTATGAATGTATTATTCAAAACAAAAACCTCTCCTCTTTATACGAAATACCGTTGGCATTGGAAGAGGAAGGGTTTGCAGAACAGGTTATTAAACGTTTAAAAATAAAATGTAAAGAGAAAGATTTGAGCGATTGGGCGGAGATGGTGGAACGCAGCAAACAGGCTACTTCTGCTATAACTATTGGAATTATCGGAAAATGTACCGAATTGCACGATGCCTACCTCAGTGTAGTGGAAGCCTTAAAACATGCCGCTATCTTCAATTATGCCGAATTAGAAATAAAATGGTTTGACTCTGATGAAATTACAGAAAAAAACGCCGGTTTATTGCTCAGCCGTTTGCATGGAATTTTGATCCCCGCAAGTCTTGATGAAAAAGGATCGGAAGGCAAAATTAACGCTGCCAGATATGCCCGTGAAAACAAAATACCCTATCTCGGTATCTGTTTGGGTATGCAAGTTGCCGTTATTGAGTTTGCGCGTAACGTTGCCAACCTTAAAAATGCCAACAGCCGCGACTTTAACTCAAATACGCCATACCCTGTTATTGACTTGCTCCCCGGTCAAAACGAATACAGCATGCTGGGCGGATCATTGCGCCTTGGAAAATATCCCTGCAAATTGATAGAAGGAACAAAAGCATACGAACAATACAATACTGAAATGGTGTACGAACGCCACCGGCATCGTTATGAAGTAAATAATGATTACCGTGAGATTTTAGTTGAAAAAGGATTGATCCTTAGCGGCATCTCTCCCAACGGAACGATTGTTGAAATGGTTGAATTACCCGACCACCCATGGTATGTGGGGTGCCAATTCCACCCAGAATATAAGTCAAGACCCAACCGTCCCCACCCATTGTTCATGGGGTTTGTTAATGCAGCGATAGCAAAATAACATATTGCATGAAACCCAAATTCCTTCTCCTTTTTAAGGAGAAGGTGGATTTCGGCGGCAGATAAAACTTTCTATTACAACATAGAAAACGCCGCCGAAAGACAGATAAGGTAAATGATAAAAAATGTTATTCCTTGTGAATAATTAGCCTGAACCATATTCATAGACAATATAATCTTTTAAGTTGTGCATTACCCGTGAGAGATTCTTCTTTACGTCCAGATCAGATACCTTAAAGACATTTAGTCCTAATGATTTAAAAAAGGATTCTCTCTCATGATCATATTCTTCTTTGTATTTATGCGACGAACCGTCTATTTCAATGACCAAACTTAATGAAGGTACATAAAAATCAACAATAAAATTGCCAATTATTTTTTGCCTGTTAAAGTTTATTCCGTAAAATTTTCCTTTATGTACTTGCTGCCAAAATAACACCTCGGCTAAAATACCCGCACGTCTATTTTTCTTAGAATAATAAATCAAGTTTCTGTTTTTAGGTAGATCTTTTGTTGATCTTGTTTTAATGATTTTGTTTTCAATAATTATCATCGTTGAGTTTTTTGAGTATGACTTAGTAAAATTGATAACGATACGAGTAATTGTTTTGTTTTTTATTAGGAATTATTTTTTAGATTACCTTTTCCGTCAGACGACAGCGGAAAATTCTGCAAATCTGAAAATGATACTTACTGTCGTCTGACACCTTCTCCTTAAAAAGGAGAAGGAATTAAGACCTTCCATAATGTAAATTTTATAACATATTGCATGAAACCCAAATTCCTTCTCCTTTTTAAGGAGAAGGTGGATTTCGGCGGCAGATAAAACTTTCTATTACAACATAGAAAACGCCGCCGAAAGACGGATAAGGTAAATGATAACAAAAAAAGGCTGCTCTTGCGAGCAGCCTTTCTAAGATGAATTGTAATCTCCTTGTATTGATATACAAAACTACAATATCTACTAGTAATAAATTCTGAAGATATCAACTTTTTGTTTGTCGTTGTTTCCACCGGGGTTATCCACTGTGATAGTACCTTCATATATTTTCCACTCACCGTTTCTATACATAGCCACTTGTACGTAATATATTTTCGTATATTTTCCTGTGATAGGAGCAGTATATTTGTCGGCTTTTTTATCACCCAATTTAGAGGTTGCTCTTTCTGTTACGGTGTAAATATCCGTATTGGAAGGCTTGTTGTTGGTTGCAATTGCAGCTGCGAAATTAGCAGGAGTTACATAATTCTTGTTGTTTTTAAATGTAAATCCATCTACGGTAAATTGAATAAGTCCGCCTCCGTTTGCTCCGTTACCGTTGTTTACTGTTCCGTTGTTCCAGTTCAAACCTGACGCTACAGTAATCTCAATACAGGTTAATTTTTTCAGCTCTTCTGCTACTTTTGTTTTTAACCATAAATAATACTCATTAGTACCATTATCGTATTCCCAATTATTACCACCTTCTTGCTCAACACTTGTTAATACATCTGCTAATTTATCCCACAGGTCGCAGTTCATAACAGGAAAATGACAACAGGAAGGATCAACCCAATGTCCTTTACCATCTGATGTATGACCTTCATATACATACCATTCTTCAAAAAGTCTGAATAACGCAGGCGTTAAATCATTTTGGTAAGCATCATGATGTTCATAGAGATGACCGAAGAAATCTACTAAACCATGTTCCTCGCCCCAGAAACTAAGGCTATGGAAGTTTACTTCGCACTCTTCACATACAGGAACGATTTGCGGTTGGTTGCTCATAATATCACCTGGATAATCATCACCACCAAGATAATAAATACCTATAATACCTGATGCATCCTTGTGATTAAGAGCATCTCGTACTGCTTCCATGATATTGGGCATTGCATGTCCACCAATATCTACGGTTACATCCTGTCCAAGAATTGACCAGATTGCTATTTGAGCAACGATTTTGGTGTTTTCTGCAGGGTTATCGTTCGTAATTCTGCCGGTGCCTTGAACTACGCCCCATGCGTCAAGGGTACCATACTTGTTATAGATGTAGTTAAGAACACCTTTAATATCATCAAATTGTTTTCCGGTAAAATTAGGATTTTTCTCCGAAACGAAACCTTCACCGCTTGATCCCCAACTTGCACAAAAAGAGAAATACTCATTTTCATATTGGTCTTTTACGTAGAAATTGTAAATCGTATGCCAAGAACTATAACCCGGCATTAACATACATTGGTTTACATTGTTGCTATTTCCATCTGGATTCCATGGTGTACCTTTTTTAAATGTTTCGAACTCTGTACCAAAAGTGTACATAGCCATCGAGAAGGTAGCGTTTACTTCATCACACTCTTCATAAGTTGTAGGATCAGCATAAACAGGAACCAACTGGTGTTGGTTAGTCAAGTTAATTTCCGTGCCAGCACCTTGAAAACCAAATCCAAGGAAAACAACGTCGCTTATCCAACCAAATCCGGTATAATTGCTGTAATTGCCCATAACTTGCGTAACGTATTGATTGAGCCATGTAGCATCATAAGTGCAGTTCTCGAACACTATTTCAAGTGACTCTACTCCATCATTAAGCACTTGCCATAAAACCATTTGAGAGATAATTTTAGTTGCACCGCGTACTCCTTGTTCAGTAGAAGTGGTGGGCCATTGGTCAATACTCCCCCATGTTTCGTAAATGTAACTGAACGATTTTAGGATGTTAGCCTTGGCTATTTGTCCTTCCGGAGTACCAAACCTTGCATCGGTAATATCACCCAATCCTGATGCCAAATAGTCAGCATACCAAGCACCACAGTAAGAAGAATGCCATGTGTTGCCACCGTCTTTTGTTACGTGGAAATCCTCGAACCATTCATTAAGAATATTCGTGGTCTGTCCATTCTTGTACTCAAAACCCGCACGCAAGTTGTAACGAGCCGCTACCCTGCTCTGTACACCCGGCATCGTAACTTCAGCATTGTTGGTGGTCGTGCTTCCTGGTGCTCCAGAGGTGAATGAGCCGGTCTTAAAATAATTAGCATCCGTGATCTGATTTGCACTGGCTTTAATTTTACCACCATTTACGGTGTCGGCGTCCTTTTTACAGGCGGTGAAGGTTACAGCCATACCAAAGATGGCTAACACTAAGCAGCCTATTGCTGCTCTTAAATAAGTCTTTTTCATAATAAAATAAATAAATAAATAAAATTGATAAATTTGTGCCTCCACTTTTTTTCGGCTATCGGCATCTCCGTTTTTTTCTTTTACGATATTTGTATTACTGTTTTATTTCGGTTTACGTTTAAAATTGAAATCGGCGGCAAAAATATTATTTCATAACTCAAAATGATTACATTTTCTAAAATGAAACATAAAACGAGGATTTACTTTTTGCAAAATGATATACATAACTGTTATAAATAGTTTAAAATTAATTAGTTGTTTCTTTTAAATTCAACAGGAGAGAGTCCTGTCATTCTTTTAAAAACGCGATAAAAATTAAGATAGTTGGCGAATCCCACCACAAAAGCGATGGTTTCAATGGTTAAATCTTCCGATTTTTTTGCAGAAAGCAGTTGAATAGCCTCTTTAATTCTATATTCATTAATATAAGTATTAAAATTCTTTTTCATACACCGGTTAATAGCGCCGGAGACATAGTGTCGTTTGGCGTTCAGTTTATGAGCAAGAGAATCAATAGAAAGATTGGGGTCTTCGTAGAGTTTTTCTTTCACAACGAGTTGTTCAATATCTTTCATAATTAGCTGATCTACATCGTCGGGCAGTCCGTTTTGTTTTCCATTTCCATTTCCATTTCCATTTTCATAGTCATCCCACAATTCATCCTGTTCAACTATGTCGGGGTCAATAAGTTCGGGAGAAATATGGGCCCACTCTTTCGATTTTCGCACCAATTCTCGGTACGCATTTTTCTTTTTATTATAAATGAAAATGCAATGTGTGAGCACGCTTCCAAGCAGAAGTAAGGCAATAAAAATAATAATCATACTTCTTCTATATGCTTGGGTTTTCATTTTTTCCACATTCAGTTGTTTCTCATTCAATATTTTTTCTGCTAAAAAGTTTCTTTGTTCCACTCTCAACATTTGCAAAGCGCTAAAGCGTTCTTCTTGTTTTTTAATTTCAACCAACATTGAATCCATATAGATTAGGCTGAGTTTTGTATTTCCGGTTTCCGCATAGTATTTACTAAAAGCTTCATATATATTCGGCAGCAAGTGTTCTTTCGGCATGTTATTATAATATTGATAGGCGAGGTCAATAAAATGTTTAGCTTCTTTAGGGTTTCCCTTGCTGAGGTATATATTTGCGAGATTGATGGCAGGTCTTGCAGCAAAAGCATAATCTTGTGCTTTAACCATTTTTTTGAGACTGCTTTTGAGCATAATAATGGCTTTGTCGTATTTTCCGCGCAAGAACATATTATATCCCATATTTCCTTCTGCAATACCACTCCAAACATTATAATAATCCTTATCTTTCCGTTTAAAATTATCGGTATCTAAAATAGAGAGGAAATAGCTATCTGAGCGATCTAGATCATTGAAGCCGTAGCGGTAGCAGAGTCCCAAATCGTTGCGGGCATGTTGTTTGATATTTGGAGCATAGGAATTGTCTTCCTCTTCTAATATTTTATTGTAATAGTCTATTGCATTGAGATAATCTTTAAAGAAGTAGTGGGCATCTGCTATTCTCAGATAATATCTCAGTTTATCCGGGACATCTTCTAATGAGATGGTTTCGAGTTGTTTTTTTTGAAGCGCGTAGAGTTCAAAAGCAAATTCATAGTCGTGTGCATGCCAGCAATAATCAATAGCATATTGTCTAAAAATCAGGATAAATGGAACAATGTTGTACTTTTCAGCTTTATCTAAATAAGAAAGCAGCATTTTTTTGTAGTCTTCTTCATGAAAGAGTTCTGTACCAAAAAGGCTCTGTTTCATTCTAAACAATTCTAATTCGAAATAAGCTGCATGCAATTTCCATCGTGTAATACCTGTAATATTGGCTACTTCTTCAATTTGGCGAATCACTTTTCTTGCTTTTGTTGTATCGGTAAAGTTGGAGAACTTCTCAAATTCATTATCTAACTCTAAAAAATAATCTGCATACTTTTTTCCCGCCATGGGCATAAAAGGGTTGGTTTGTGCGTAAAGAAGATTTCCCGTAAAAAAGAGTAAGACAGTTAAGCAAATATGATAAATTCTCATGAATTGGAGTTTCGTTTTTAGTTCTTTCAAATTTGGCGCGACAAAAATATAATAAAAAAGGATGCTTGGTGTAGGAAATTTGACCGACAGCGGTGTCGGTAATTTGACCGACAGCAATGTTGGTAATTTTACCGACAGGAGTGGATATTATGAACTATTTTTTTTAGAAACTGCCAACATCCCCAGGAAGATCAATCCGCCGTTAAGTATCAGTAGTTCAAATCCGAATTTATATCCGCCGAATAATATTTCCGAATATTTTGAGATAAAAAACACCACTACCGGCATTAAAAACGCAAAAGCGGGAATTATCCATTTATGGGTAATGGTTCTATTGGTAAACATACCGAAAGCAAATAATCCTAAAATAGGTCCGTAGGTATATCCGGCAACAATAAAAATAATACGAATCAGGGCATCGTTGTGGAAATTAGCAAAAACGAGAATAACGCCCAAGAAGAGTATAGACATAAAAATATGTACAATTCTTCTAATTAAAGTGCGTTCTTTTTCGTTTTTTGCCCATTTATCCATATTTAAAATATCGAAACAGAAACTGGTAGTAAGGGCGGCAAAAGTACCGTCAGCACTGGAGTAGCCTGCTGCAATCAATCCCACTACAAAGAGTGTTGCAGCTACTGTGCCCAAATAATTTAGGGCGATATAAGGATAGAATTGGTCGCTTTTCATTCCCGATAAATCAATCCCCTTTTGTTGTGCATATACCAACAGCAGTCCGCCCAGCAGCAAAAAAAGTGCATTAACAATGACCAGGACACCGGTAAACGACATCATATTTCGTTGGGCGTCTTTCAACGTTTTGCAAGTCAGATTTTTCTGCATCATATCTTGATCCAAGCCGGTCATGGCAATCGTAATAAACATACCGCCAAATAGATGTTTCAGAAAGTAGTTATGTGCGCGCCAATCGGTTACGAACACTTTGGTATAGCCGGCATGTTGCATAGCTGAGAATGCTTCGCCAAGCGAGAAGTTAATATCTTTAAAAATGATGAAGATAGTAGCGCCAAGTGCAAAGAGAAAAACGGTAGTTTGGAAAATATCTGTCCACACTACTGTTTTAATTCCCCCTTTAAAAGTATAAAGGAAGATGGTGAAAATCATAAGAATAGAGGTTAACCACATGGGGATTCCCCAGCTGTCGAACAAAAAGAATTGCAGCACAAAAATAACCAAATACATCCTTAAAGCAGAGCCTGTTAACCGTGAAATGATAAAAATGAGTGATCCTGTTTTCTGTCCTTCTACACCAAACCGTTTTCCGAGAAACTGATAAACGGAAGTTAAATTTAACCTGTAATAAAGCGGCAACAATAGATAAGCGATGGTCAAATATCCGAGGATATAACCGAGCACTACGCTAAAGTAAGTGAACTGTGTATTTGCCACATCGCCGGGTACGGACATAAAAGTGACGCCCGACAGGGATGCGCCGACCATACCGTAAGCTACCACTACCCAGGGCGAGCGCCTGTTTCCGCGAAAATAGGTATCGTTATTGGCTTTGCGAGAGGTTAGCCATGAAACAATAAAAAGTATGATGGTGTAAGAGAGAAAGAGGATAAAAATAAGAAATTGCATAATCCAAAATTTGAGGCACGAAAATAGATTTTTTATCTATATAACGAAAAAATGTTGCTTCTCAAAAAAAGATGTACTTTTGCCCTCTTTTAAAAAAATAATACATCACTTAACATTAATACATTATGATTAAAAAAGCAACAAGCAGCCAACAGGCTATTGAATTGGAAGATAAGTATGGAGCGCACAATTATCATCCGCTCCCCGTGGTACTTGCCAAAGGCGAAGGACCTTTTATGTGGGATGTTGAAGGAAACAGATACTACGATTTCCTTGCTGCATATTCCGCAGTAAATCAAGGACACTGCCACCCTAAAATTGTAGAAGCGCTGTGCGAACAGGCGCGTACATTAACCTTAACTTCACGCGCTTTCTACAACGACATTTTGGGCGCTTTTGAAAAATATGTAACAGAGTTCTTCAAGTATGATAAAGTACTTATGATGAACTCCGGCGCTGAAGCCGACGAAACGGCGCTGAAACTTTGCCGTAAATGGGCATACAAAGTGAAAGGGATTCCCGAAAATCAAGCTAAAATAATTTGCTGCGACGGCAACTTCCACGGAAGAACCATCACTATCGTCTCTATGTCGAACGACCCCGATTCTTACGGTGGATACGGACCCTTTACCCCCGGATTTATCCGCATCCCTTATAACGATTTGAACGCTTTGGAAGAGGTGCTGAAAGATAAGAATGTGGCAGGATTTTTACTTGAACCGATTCAAGGGGAAGCCGGTGTTTATGTGCCTGATGAAGGGTATTTGAAAAAAGCATACGATTTATGTAAAGCGAACCATGTATTGTTTATTGCCGATGAAATTCAAACCGGCATCGCCCGTACCGGTAAAATGTTGGCTTGCGACCACGAAGGGGTGCGCCCCGACATGCTCTTGCTTGGAAAAGCGCTCTCCGGCGGCGCATACCCCGTTTCGGCAGTGCTTGCCGATGATGAAATCATGCTTACTATTAAACCCGGAGAACATGGATCCACCTACGGTGGAAACCCGATCGCCTGCAAAGTTGCCATGGTTGCCCTCGAAGTGATTAAAGAAGAAAACTTAGTGGAAAAATCAGAATACCTCGGAAAGATATTCCGCGAAGAAATGCGATCACTGCGTAGCGATATGATTGAACTTGTGCGTGGAAAAGGACTTATGAATGCGATTGTAATTCGCCCCAAAAATGGAAAAACAGCTTGGGATGTTTGCGTGAAAATGAAAGAATTAGGCGTGCTTGCTAAACCTACGCACGGACATATCATCCGATTTACACCTCCATTAGTCATTACCGAACAACAGCTCCGCGAAGCCATCGAACTCATCAAAAAAGCAATACTCTCTTTTGAGTAATGGTTAATGGTTAATGGTTAATGGTTATTCTCATTTATCACTTTAAACCTTAAATTTTTAAACCTTAAATCTTTAAATCTTTAAATCTTTAAATCTTTAAATCTTTAAATCTCGAACTGTTGGACTCTTTTGACAATTACGAAAATAGCGAATTGGTAATCGGTTTTATCAATAGCATGGATAACAATCTTTCTCATTATTTCGATTCTGAAGAGATGGAAATAATTATTGAAGAGTTGATGGAAACCTTTAACTTTCGATATTTATCTTTTGCCATTGACCATGCTATTGCGCAATTTCCCAACGAATCCATATTCCGTTTTTACCGAGTTAAAAAATTTATTCTTGAATTTCAGATGGAAAATGCTGAAAAAGAGTTAGAAGAGATTGAGCGCTCTTTCCCTCCCTCCGCAGACCTTTACATTGAAAAAGCATTTTTGTCGAATATGACCAATAAAAAAACAGGGCAAACTATTAAGTGGTTGAATAAAGCGCTCGCGTTGGAACCCAACGACCCTGATATTCACTTTCTTATGGGACATGAGTATGTAAGAAAAAACGATATTCTTACCGCCATCAAGCATGTCATTCTTGCCCTGCAAGCCGACCCCCTATATGGAGAAAATCTTTTTACTTACTCCTATCTATTTGAAGAATTGAATAAACCGACTGAAGCTGTTGAGTTTTTTACGATCCTTACCGAAGAGTTCCCTTTTCTTGGAGCAGCATGGTTTGGAATGGGCTTTACTTTGAGTTGGAGCAACCGGTTTGAAGAAGCTATTGACGCTTATAGTTTTGCGCTTACTTGCGACGGCGATATCGCTTCCGCTCACTTTAATATTGCCAACGCTTATTTCGAGTTGAAAAACTATGATCAGGCGCTCCACCACTATTTTGAAGCATACAGCCTTGACAAAGAAGATTTTCAAGCGCTTACGAATATAGGTGATTGTTATGCCGTTCAAAAATGGTACGACGAATCGTTGGAATATTACTACAAAGCTTTTGAACTAAATCCTGTTCACAACGAAACAATGCTTGGAATTGTGAATGCTTTATGTGAATTGGGAAAAATTGACGAAGCGCGGGCATTTGTGATCAATGCCTTCGAAAAAAACCACCAAAACTTAGACATCCTCTTTAATATCAGCGCTTTTTTCATTTCTGATAATGATAACAGATTGTTTTTCCGATTGGCAGAATTAACGATGAACAGATTGGAAAACTGTGATAACTACTTCTTTTTCCTTACTCAGTACTGCATTTACAACACCCTGTATGAAATTGGAATTCATTTTTTAAAAGAATATTTATATAGTAAATATGTATCGGAAGAGTCGCGAGCACAAAACTACTATTATTTAGCCGCGCTCTCTTTTCTTAATGAAAATATAGCGGAGGGAGCTAACTACCTAAAGGATGCTCTGCTCATGAAGTATGAATGGCACAAAAATTTCATGGAACTTTCTCCATTATTGGAAACCTACCCCGAAGTATTGAAATTGATTGAACTCTATTCTTGATCCGTTAATTAATAAAAACCAAAATGTTACCCCCTTTTTTCTCTAATAAATCTTATTGGGCGCAGTTGGGCTATCTTCTTTTATTTGTACTGGGCGGTTTATTCTTTTTTTCTTCGTTAGCCGCCATTATTTGTATGGTAGTTAGCCCCAATTCACGTTTGTATTTCTATGCTATTCAATCTATTAATTCATTTGGAGCTTTTCTTGTTCCGGCATTGCTCTTTTCCTATTGCGCCTCAAAAAACTGGTTTTCTTATAGTGAAGTAGATAGAATTGTAAGTCCGCCACTAGTTGGGTATGTCGTCATTTTGTCATTGCTTATCTTACCGATAATAGCATGTTTAGGACATTTTAATGAGCAGATTGCACTTCCGGAATCTATGCAAAAAATAGAAATGTGGATGCACGAATTGGAAGAGCACAGTAAAGAGGTACTGAAAATATTAACAACCCATTCAACCATTGCAATACTATCGGTAAACATTCTCCTCCTAGCATTGCTTCCTGCTCTATTTGAGGAGTTTCTATTTAGAGGAACTATACAGCCTTTGTTTAGCAAATGGTTTGCCAATAAGCATCTTGCCATTATTGTAACAGCATTTATTTTTAGCGCTATACATTTACAGTTCTACGGATTTATACCACGATTTCTATTGGGCATCTATTTAGGTTATCTATTTGTATGGGGGAGATCGTTGTGGCTACCTATCATAGGTCATTTTATGCACAATGCCAACAGTCTTATTTTCGATTACGGTGCTCAAAGTCGCGGCATTGATTTAGAAGCCATTGACCCGAGTCATATCGCAGCATTCTACCCGACAGTTATTTGTTGTACAATTTGCGCCGGCTTGGGAATCTATTTCATGAGGAAGAAGTCGGGGTAAGTATCCCCTACTCTCTTGCCATTTTCACATATCATTCTTCGTCTTCCTGCGTTTTATGCACAGTTCCGAAGGGGTGTTCAACGGGAGAATAAATAGAATAGAGTTTCAAAGGTTTATTGCCTGTATTGACAATGTTGTGCCATTTTCCGGCAGGGACAAAAACGGCAAAATCTCTTTCCACATTTTTAATAAAGGGAAGAGATTCTTCGCTATCCCCCATCATCACTTTGCCTTCTCCATCTTCAATGCGTAGAAACTGATCAACATCCGGATGGAGTTCTAAACCAATATCCCCACCCACAGGAATTGACATAAGGGTTACCTGTAGTTGCGTCCCTGTCCAAAGTGCGACTCTAAAATTGTCGTTAAACAAACTGTAAGCGTCAATATCCAGCACTGTGGGTTCTGCTCCGTAATCTTGCAGAACTATTGCTTCGTTCTGCTCTGTTGTGCTTGCATTTTGCAGATTTTGGTTACACGACATCGTACTCATTCCTAAGAGTACAGAAATTACAAAAAGATGAAATATTTTTTTCTTCATTGCTTTAAAAAATTAAGTTAAACATTGATTAATAGTTATTTGCTTTCAATTCAAAATATGCTTGCGGATGGTTACAGCAAGGACAGAGTTCCGGTGATTGTTCGCCGTTCTGAATATAGCCGCAGTTGCGACACGCCCATTCCATCTTTTCCGAGCGTTTGAAAACCGTTTTATCTTCTATGTTTTTCAACAATGCCCGGTACCGTTCTTCGTGTCTTTTTTCAACAGTAGCAACCAATTTGAAAGCTTCTGCAATTTCAGGAAATCCTTCATTTTCCGCAATACGAGCAAAATCGGGATACAGTAAACGCCACTCTTCGTTTTCCCCTTCAGCAGATGCAAGCAAGTTTTCGGAAGTGCTCCCGATTACTCCTGCCGGAAAAGCGGCGGTAATTTCAACCATACCTCCTTCAAGAAATTTAAAGAAAAGTTTAGCATGTTCTTTTTCTTGTGCTGCCGTTTCCTCAAAAAAAGCGGCAATCTGCTCAAAACCATCTTTTTTGGCTTTGCTTGCAAAAAATGTGTACCTGTTTCGTGCCTGCGATTCGCCGGCAAATGATTTTAACAGGTTTTGTTCTGTTTTTGTTCCTTTAATACTCATAAATGTAGTGTTAAGTGTTAAATATAAAATGTATAATCTGCAATGACCCTCTTTGTCTTGCTTAAAATAAAACGCAAAATAACATGAAGTTTTGAAATAGCACAACATACCTGTGTTTTTTTTGTTTAGCAAACTAAATTTATCAAAACTTTATGTTATTTCGCACGATTAAGAAAATAACCCAAATCGTATGAAAAACAGCGACTTTATTGCCATTGCCAAACAAACCCTTCAATCGGAAGCAGATTCCATTTTACATTTGCAAGATTTTATTAATGAAGATTTTGTAAAAGCATTACATTTGATTAAAGAGGCACCCGGACATCTCATCGTAACCGGCATTGGAAAGAGCGCCATTATCGGGCAAAAGATGGTAGCCACCCTAAACTCAACAGGCACACCGGCAATTTTTATGCACGCGGCAGAAGCTATTCACGGCGACTTGGGAATCATTCAACCGGAAGATGTTGTTTTGTGTATTTCAAAAAGCGGTAATACCCCTGAAATATCAGTCTTGATTCCTTTTTTTAGAAGACAGGGCAACAAACTTATTGCCTTAGTGGGCAACATCAACTCGTTTTTGGCAAAAGAAGCCGACGTGGTTCTTAATTGCACGGTAGAGCGTGAAGCTTGTCCCAACAACTTGGCGCCTACTTGCAGCTCAACTGCGCAATTGGCTATGGGCGATGCGTTGGCAAGCTGCCTCATTGAACTAAGAGGATTTACACCTGAAGACTTTGCCCAATACCACCCGGGCGGTATTCTCGGCAAACGGCTCTATATCAAAGTGCAAGATCTGTACAAATTTAACGAAATCCCTATGGTTTCGCCCGATGCTATGATGCCGGAAGTGATTCTGGAGATTTCAGGAAAACGACTCGGCGTTACCGCTGTGATGGAGAACGGAAAAATTGTAGGCGCCATTACCGACGGCGATTTAAGAAGGATGCTCCAAAAAAATCCCAACTATACCCACCTGCGCGCCAAAGATGTAATGACCCAACATCCCAAAACCATTACCGAAGATATTTTAGCGGTAGAAGCGTTGGAAATTATGAAATCGAAAAACATTACCAACCTGTTTGTGGTAGATAATTTAGAGAGATATTTGGGCGTATTGCATATTCATGATGTTATTAAAGAGGGAATTGTGTGATGAAAAAACTCCTGCTCCTCATCTTAATTCTCAATTCTCAATTCTCAATTCTCAATTGTCAAGAGTATTTGTGGCCCATTAAAAGAGACGGTAATTTTTCTGAAAGCAATATATCAATCAAAACCAAAGAATTAGATATTTTATATCGACCGCAAGAATATATTGATAAAGAACACAATTTTGGCAACCTTTTTCTAACCGCTCCCGAAGGAACTCCTATTGTTGCGCCGGTAGATGGAAAAATTATCTCTGTGGGATATGTACATAGAGCTTCTATTTGTGATTGTGGTTGCAAAAATTTTTCAGAAAACTTTGATGAAGTCAAAAAAAAGATGTCAGAATTAGCACCTTACGGAGAATCTTGTAACAAAAAATTGAATACGAAATTTTTGTCATTTTCAGTGGGAATAGAAACCGCTGACGGAAGAAAAGTATGGATTTCAGGGTTAAATCCTGAAAGAGATTTCAAAACCGGCGAAAAAATTAATAAAGGAGATATAATTGGAACTATGTGGTATTCCTATGAAGATATTAAACAGCCTTCAATAATAGTAAGTATTTCGGAAAAAAACGGAACATGCTCCGATCCCATGACGCCATTTGGTTTAAAAACTACTTTTAGAAAACCGGAAAAAAGAATAATCACTGAATTATCGCAACAAGAAGCCAAAGAGGATTTTGAAATACTTGTCGGGGCATTAAAAGAGGGGCATCCCGGATTATACGACTATATGTCGGAACAAGAGTTTGAGGAGTATGTTGAGAATACATTAAACTCTATCCCTTCTAAAATATCAATAGCTGATTTTGAAAGGCTTGTCATTGCTACCGTGAATAAAATTCGCGATAGCCATACAGATGTTGTTTCACCACCCAATTTCAAAAATAAGATTGAACACTATTCTCCAACTGTTTCCTTTGGGTGGCTGAATGACACTTTGATAGTAAATCGTATCGTGGGTTCTGAAAAACAATATTTAGGAAAGAAAATAACAGCCGTAGATGGTATTCCGGCAGATTCGTTAAAAGATATGATACGACACTATATGGCGTTACAGGAGGGTTTTATTGAAAATTTTAGCGATATAAATTTCATTAACACCGCTTTAAAATATTTTGAATATGTGCCTACTGCCTCAAAAAAATGTGATGTTACCTTGCAATTTGAAGATGGAACACTAAAATTATTCAAAGGCTATAAGTTTTATGGGCAAGGTATTGGCTTAATTCCTGACAGGGAAGACCTGTTAAAGTTTCTTAATCTTAACAAACCCAATGATAGAGACGTAACTTTAGAAATGCTATCAGACTCGGTGGCATACGTTGGTATTAGCACTTTTAATATGAGCGATGTTGAATTTGATAAACTTAAAGATTTTATGAAATCCATATCCGAATCAGGCTGCCCGAGTCTGATTGTAGATGTTCGCAATAATCCTGGTGGAGACTGCATAAAGTTCTTTTCCTATATAGCACAAGAGCCATTTAAAAGTTTTGAATATCAAAAAGTAAACAAAAAGGATAATTACGAATTTTTACGATACAGTGAAAATTATAGTCCCGAAATGATTTCATTTCCC
>Ga0123354_10007741_pt1 | contig 16249 bp, 11 predicted proteins | sample TergutLab28metaG_2_FD_97872 | JGI IMG/M metagenome (GOLD analysis project Ga0123354, IMG submission 97872) | Labiotermes labralis P4 segment gut microbial communities from Petit-Saut dam, French Guiana - Lab288 P4 | ecosystem: Host-associated > Arthropoda: Insects > Digestive system > Gut ...
CTTGTGAGTGCGGTAATGAACCTTCGGGTTCCGTGAAATGCGGGGAATTTCTTGACTAGCTGCAAACCAGTTAGCTTCTCAAGAAGGACTCTGCACCATGGAGTAAGTAAGTATGTAAGTAAAATAATTATACAAGGAAACACTCTTGTGATATAAACTTCATGTTATAATTACACAAGGAAATGTATAATTATAAAGCAAACACTGCTGTGATATATACTTTATATCAAATCATACAAGGACACACTGTTGTGATTGTGCGTTTTGTTGGTTATAACAAAAAAAAATTTAAAATTTTGGGTTTAATTTTAATCTGCACTTGTAAGGTTCCTCAATAACGGAACCACCTTCACTTTTTCTTTCACCCCTATTCTTTAGGCCTCAACACATGACTCCTCTCCACCTGACGCACTAAAATACAAACCATACTGTTGACTCATTCCTCCCAACATCCCCACTTTGTTTCACTAATTCTCACACAGCATCACGGCATTTTTGAAACTTTTTTTTAAATAAATGTCGCGACATTTGTAAGTATTTTTGGTTTTACCGCGATGTTGATCCGTTCTTTTGTCAAGCAACAGTGTTACTTCGTTATTATTAATAAACAAGGAGTCTTTTGTTATCTCTCGTAGGCCTAAATATCGCTGTTTTTTTCATTATCCTACGCCAGAATCACATTTTTGTTGGTAATTTTAATAATCGCCATGGCGTTGTATCGTTATTTCTACCTAACAGCGCCATCGCTAAGTCGCACTGTTGAAAGTAGGCCTAAAAATCGGGTTGTTGTTTCAGTAATTTTTTTGCCAACATCACAGAGAGGATCTGTTATTTTTAACAAACATAACACAATCGCGTCTAATCTTGAAAAAATAAAGCTGTTTCCTATTTCCTGGAAAGTTCACATTTATGAACAAATTTTTGGAACGTTCACGCGTTCTCCGGAAATTCCAGTGCGGCTACGGGTTACCACAGTGAGCACACAGGCACACATCGGAACGCTGCGTAAGCAACCGATATCCCGCCCATTTTGAGGCACTCTTCAAGGACGGGCGGTGAAACACGGCTTTCGCGAGAATTAAATGCTATGTGAATAAGCACCGCCTGAAGCCTGCGCGTAATAATGTTTTAGGAGTCGTGCCAGCACTCTAGGCGATTCTGTTTATTACTTACTTATTTCTTTATATATTTATTATATAAAGTATGATAATTGATAGTTACAAACCTCCATTCCAGGCTCACCATTTTGTATACTAAAGGCAATGATGTTTACAATTACTACAGTAAGTCTAGCATGGTACAAAACATTAATACACTACATTTCTACACTTTCTGAAACACAAACTAATGACAAAATGATACAAAATTCTACGAAACTGTAATCAAACTGGACGTTATTGCCTATAGTAATAAGCTGTACTAAGAACAGGCTTCTGCTCCCAACACATTTCATTGTCGCTGGGGTTAATATAAAGAAACGAATAAATATCATCAAAAGACACACCTAATGAGGGGCAACTCATGATGTATGACAAAACTTGTTCCCTTCTCACGCTTCCGGTAGCGGCTTATAAAAACCAAGTGGAAACCGCTGGATCATTCAGTAATAGCAACGCTTCTCTTCTTCCCGCTTTTCGCTCTGAACATAATAACTGTACCAATGAAGGGTTCAGAAAATGCGTTAAGTGTGTTGATTAACTAACACATTTTAAGTATACTATCAGACACGTGTAAAAGTATACAACACATAAAGTCTGGAACCAGGATCAGTACTCACTTTAGTGACTAGGTTCGATTCCCAGCGGGGGGAAAGGCATTTTTTTCTCTCTCCAAAATGCTCTGACCGGCTCAGGGGCAAGCTGACCCCACCATTTAATTAGTATGGTACGCTCTTTACAGGGGGTTAACGGACGAGACATGAGGCTGTCCATCTCCAGCCACTATTATGTTTAAGAATGAGTAAAGTCATACCACCATTCCTGCACATGCCATCAACGCGTATATGGGGGAAAATGTAACTTTTTGGCAACAAAATTCATATTTCGGTTTCAAAACACCCGGATTGTGTAATTTCAAACACGCGCAGAATCAACAAAGAATAAGTACAGACGTTGAAGCATTTTAACAAAAACATGAAACGCCAAAATTCGTACGCTACAGTGAAACAACGCCTGCATTTCACTGAATTGCCACACCGTCCATCTTAACGCTAACCACGACTATCCCGAATTCATCCAAATAGCTCAAAACCTATCCACCAAATTTCCCAATCAAAATTATGTGTCCATTTCCTCTTTTTCTGCATGGTTACATTAAATAACCTAAACTAAACTAAGTAATATCTACAAATCAAGCACTTTGGTACATATTGGCATGAAATTACCACATATATATTTCAATCGTTATAGAATTTCTCTAATTCATATCTTTCTCTCGCAGTACAAAACACGCGTGACACTTGCACTGTTACGAATTAGAAAATTGCCGGGATATTATATATATATATATATATATATATATATATATGTATATATATATCGAAATACCAAAAGACTTTCCAAAATTTACATTTCCGTTAGCTCTGTTTTCTCGCGTTGCTACAGCCAACTAAACACAAACACCCCGCTTATACCGTTCTGTTACCGATAAGTTCAGAAGCCTCTTTCCGCAGACGTCGGTGAAAGTTTTAATGACTGGCAAGGCCTACCCCCCCTTCGCTCTCGAACCAATCAGGTACCCTAATTTAGTCCTGCATGACACGTACTAAATAGGACTGACCTTTACGTAACATTGGTACCGCAGTTCATTAGCCCCAAATACGCGCACAAAAAATACGCATAGCTCACAAGTTCACTTCATCAATTATTGCAAAACACATGCCTGGTGTGTCGAACCCACTAACTTCCCTCCTTTCACTTTTCAGCGGATATACAAATAAAACTGAAATAATATGCGCCTTTACAACGTGGTACGCAACGTCTTAATCTGGATACCTCATACTAGTCATGTCACGTGGCTGACACCGCGGTCCGAGCGCTCCGATAGAGCCTGTTTTATAAATTCTGGCCACACTAGAGAGATGTAACTTATTTCTGCCCTCACTGTATATCCCCATACATTAACCCAAAATACATTCAATAAGTCTTCCCCCAATTCATGATCCTTCATCATTCGCCACGGTAGACTCGAGCAATCGAAAAAAAAACTTCGCGGAAGGAACAATAAATACCGTCGAAAACCGAGTATCAGTCCTTCACTCGTTTTGCCTGCTATGCCCCTGATCTCCACACCAAGTTCCGTTCCTCATTACACAGGTCTCCGTCAACAGATTACACTTCCATCATCACGCAGCAAAATTTGTTTGAAAGGCTACAAGATCACAGATGCAAAAGTAATATGCTTCTTCCAAGAAGTCCGGTCTGAAAAGATATGCAACGTTTTTATTTCAAACCTTGAACCCAAAACGAAATGCTCCTCCCGCGAACAATCACCGCATGAGTCCAAAAGTTATATGTAAGCACAAGAAAATACATAACAATGAAACATAAAGTCCTTTGGAATCCTACCGAGTGACTAACTGCGCAATCCTGGCAACTGAAAAGCCAACAGACTCATTACCCAAACACAAATGAATCGTTCTGCCAATAACGAGGGTTATTCAACACAAATCTTATTGTCTCGCGTCTGACCACTTCGGCATTCGGAAGGTCCGTGTGACGGCAGGCGCAGCGGCGTTCGCCGTCATTTCAATATGCCGTGAGTTGGGGTTTCAGGCGCTTTAGATTAATATACTACAGACATTTGGTTTTTACAGCTCATACTTATGGGCGTTAATGGGAATTTTCTTCCTTCGCCTCGCGGACACGTGGACACATCTAACAAACAAGCTATTACATTCACATGGAACGTGTCGGTGGGTTTTATGCGTTCCGTCGCCTACGGAAACGCGATAACGACGAATATCCAATAAAATTATTTCCCTGTATTTGTAAAATACATTCAAGTACACATCAATACAGGAGACGTAACCTACCATACCTCCCTTACAGAATATGAATAGTAAATTTGCATTACATGATCATAAAATCAAACAATGTTCGCTAAATGCCACAAAAATGACTTAAAACCAACCACATGCTAAGTAAAATGATTAAACTCTTCGATTATGTCAAGCATAACTTGACAGAATATTATATGATAATCACCACCCAACTAGCCGCCAAAGCATACAGCCACATGGCGACATCTGGCACATAAATTTCGCGCATCCTTAATAATATGAGTAGAAAAAAGTTAATGTAACGTGGATAAGACTGGTTAGCCAGACATCATACACGTAGCAGTTGGAACAACGTAACCAAAGTAAAATATTCCTTTAATTCCCTAGAAACAGAATAAAAAGTCCCATGCACAGTGCAGCTTCCTTGAAGAACACTTACAGGTTTGAAGCCAACTGCACAACCGACGGTAAAGCGACACCAAAACACGCCACAAGTAATAACATAATGAAACTAATACAATTACTTCAACATAAGAACGAATATTAACCTTTTACAGACGAAACGTAATCCGCTTTATATAAGGAATCGGTCCGTACCGCGCTGTAAACACTTTCCACGACAGTTATAAAAACCAATCAGTTTATGCTGTAAGTGGCACAAGTCGCTGTTTGTTCTCAAATAAATACAAAACACATAAATACAGTGTGGGCAGAGCGTACAGTTTGTGAATGTTAAACTGTTGGTGCGTCACGTAACCGGTAGGATTTAAACACTAAGCGCAGACCGCTTTATTTCAAGACCCAGTCCGTACCGCGCTGTAAACACTTTTCATCTCCGATATAAAAACCAATCAGTTAATGACGTATAAAGCAAAGGCCGCTGTCTTTTCTGAGATGCGCACAAAATACTCAACGCAAGAGGAGTATCATGTAGAATTTTTTTAATGTTAAGCCTGGTGGTATGTAACGAAACCGCTAAATTAAATGGTTAACCTATACACTACACCGAACACAGCACCGGCCGTGGTAAACTGCAGTAGATCCAGCGTCAATTAACATATTTTTATGTGGCAGCCTATACCGAAATTGAAAGCATCTAAATTTTATGCTTATCATCATCCTAACACTTAAAATCAAATAAAAGCAGGCCTGGACAGGCCCAGAGGGTTCCAGGAAGTTAAGGTTCCCAGATTTCATGACAATGCCACAGGATGGTGGTAAGGTTGTCACAGCCTTACCCGCAGGAAATGCACCTGTTGACTCATTTCTGTTCGAGGCTGAGTCGACCCCAGGGCCATAGTGCGATCGGAAGGATTTTCTGTCAATGAAAAATTCCAATGACACCAGCTGGGATCGAACCAGCGACCTTCCGATTTGTAGCACAGCACCTTAACCACTGTGCTACCGCGGTCCCCCAAAATCAATAGGATTACAAATATTATATTAGATAAATTAAAATGGATTATCTATTTTATATGCCTCATACAAAATTTAATCTGTGCACAGACTATACTCCGGTTTGACCAAACAGTTAACTCATATTTTTTCAGCGAGTGTCAAAGTGACCAAAAAGAATGAAATAAGTCCATGCAATTCTTTTATAGTGACTTAAGATTTATACATTAATTGCGCGAAAATATAAAAACAGCAAGTACGCGACCTAGAACAATATTTGTAAGATAAAATAATGACCCTGTACCAAGTCCACCATTAAAGCATGGGGATGATGATGGTATTGATAATAATGATGATGATTATTATTATTATGATAATAATAATAGTAACAAATAAACCAATCGTTTCTCCGACCACTGGGAAATAAGAACCCGCCTCGTCAAGGCTGCTCTGCGGAGTGTTGCAAATTCTTATTAGCGCAAAAACGTGGTAGTCTCTTTGAGCATTGTGCTGTCTCTCAATACACTAAACGTTTCAGTGCGTGAGAAATAACACATGTAAAGAGAATGCGTTCATTTACAATAAATTTGCGAATAACGTGCCATGGAATGTGTATATTGTCGAAATATTTGTAGAAACAAAATAAGCCAGGCTTTGCCATGTAACGGAACGCTACGCAGAATGGCGGATAATCCTCGACTTACGAGTTAATTGGTAGACAAAAATCCAACGCACAAACCTGTACTTTCCTTAGATAGTGCACCGTTTACGGAAGGAAGTAATGTAAACGGTCAAAATTACTGGTGATGGTGTTATGAAATTCCGCATGTAGTTCGTAGATTCCTTTACATCACCCTCAAGGCCCACAATATCACAGGACCCACATACCTCGAAGATTCGACCAGTAAGCTAAACGAATCCGCCTACCTGCATAGACAAATCTCCCGAAATATTTCCGGACATTGCGAGGCGTAAAATTAAGTCTTCGAGAGACTATACAATCAAACAGCACGAAGATGAAGTACACGTAAAAAGCGGATTGTGGGTACCCGGCGGAGACGGGCTTCATAGGCGGCAAAACTCCCGACCCAGGGACGGTGCTTTGGGAAAAGATTACTGGCATACTCTGTACAACCAGTTTCGCATGAACTATCAAAAAAGGTGAAAAAAGAGACACTTTATAGGAATCATTTCCCTCTACAGTCCTTTAACCACTACAGCTCAATATAATGAAAAACATCCAAGTCAAAAATTTCGCCACAATAATTCGTGTTGAAATATACACAGTATTCTTGCAAAGTTTTATCACTGCCCAACTACGAGACTACAATCTACTGAATCACACATGCTGTAGACTGGGTAGGATTCATTTGTAACGAGAAAGGCCGTAAAGAATCTCATTTCTGCTAACAGTTCTGATGTAAGAAGGGCAAGATATGAAGGGGGGGGGGGGAGAGCCTCGTCCGCACGAGATTAACAAGAAGCGGGACTTATGACGAAATCCGTAATTTAGACCACGCTCACTTCACCGTCTACCGGTGCACCAAACCCATAACACTTAGTCGACGCTGCTCAGAAATTTCTAACAAATGACATGACAGAACGTAAACAACACGGGCCTGGTCAACTTCATATAGAAATTTCTTTAAAATATTTGAAATATGAAGCACTACAAAAACACTTCACTTGCCAGAATTGTTGGTAACTTAGCTAACTGCTTTGCTGCTAGTCAAGAAATTCCCCGCATTTCACGGAACCCGAAGGTTCATTACTGCACTCACAAGCGTCCGCCACCTGTCTCTATCCTGGTCCAGGCCAGCCCAATCCAGTCAATATACCCACATCTCACCTCCTGCAGATCCATCCTAATATTATCCACCCATCTACGCCTAGGTCTCCCCAGTGGTCTCCTTCCCTCCGGTTTCCCCACCAAGACCCTATACACTGCCTTCCCATCAATCCATACGCGCCATATGCCCAACCCATCTCATTCTTCTCGATTTTATCTCCCGCACAATATTGGGTGAGCAGTACAAATCCTTTAGCTCCTCGTTATGCAGTCTCCTCCATTCCCCCGTTACCTCGTCCCTCGTAGCACCAAATATTCTCCTCAACACCATGTTCTCAACACCCTCAGCTTCCTTTCCTCCCGCAATGTCAGCGACCAAGTATCACACCCATACAAAACAACAGGCAACATTATAGTTCTATATATCTTGATCATTAAATTTTGAATAGCAACCTGGAAGACAAAAGATTCTGCACCGAATCTGTAGGTAAGGAGTCTTCAAATTATAAAGTTGCAAAAAGGTCTTGCAAATTAAGACCCAGTCTAATCTGGGTCAATGCAGAGTCACACAACGAAATCTCTGGAAGATATAGCATTTACCATCATTAACTTCCTCCATGGATTAGGTCCTTTGACCTGTTCCGGCATCGACGCGTTGCCACCTTTTCCTGGGAAGTCCACTGTCTCTTCTTCCTCGAGGTTTGTAGTTGAGGGCGTGTTTCGTGGGTCTGTTGTTATCCATCCTTTCAATGTGGCTGATTCAATTTTGTTTGCATTTGTTATCTTGTACAGGGGTGCCGGTAAGTCCTTAGCCCAACCAGGAAGGAAACAATCTAATGTTTCTGTCAGAATGGCGTCAATTTCCTTCTGCGCCTTGCCTTGCAGAAAAATAAACTTGATGACAGCTCGCGTCTCTATGTTGTTGAAATCGCGCGCGTCTCTGACATGCTTCCGAGCTTGTTTACTTCCTGGTCGGGCTAAGGACGTATCAGCACCCCGGTATTTCAGGGATGTCTAGTTCTTTCCTTATGATTTCACTTCTTATTTTGTCGAGTCTTGTGTATCGCTTAACACTTCTTAGAAAGCGTGGAAATATCTGCTAATTTCACTCTCAATGACACAGAACCACATAAACATGTGTGCAAACATCCACAAAACTGCGCTTTCGTAACAATCTTCAAACGCCGAGCAGAATAACTCGATTAAAATTACCTAGGGGGAAACACATGCACATTTAAAAACCGAACACAAATCCGACTCATCAAAATGATGCGGGGCTTTCAAGTTATAATTCTTGAAAGGAAAATCTTTAGAAGAATATATGGTTCTAAATATGAAAACGGGGAATGGAAAAGGCGGACGAATCGAGAACTAGAAGAGATGAGCAAAGGAGAAAATATAGTAAAATGGATAAAAGGGCAAAGGATAAGCTGGTTATGTCACCTAGAGAGAATGGAGGAGGATAGGATGCCCAAAAATATCTTCACTCAAGAACTGGTAGGGTCGAGACGAAGGGGAAGACCCAGGAAAAGATGGAAAGAGGAAGGAGAAAGAGATCTTCAAGTGCAGGGAGTGAGAAGATGGAGAGAGTTGGTGGCAGATAGGAAAAAATGGAAGGACATTGTTCGACAGGCCAAAGCCCACAGTGGGCTGTAGTGCCAATGGAAGAAGAAGAATTTTTCAAGCTATGACACTGGGAACGTGACTGTAAGAATGCGCAGTCTCAGGCTATTTCCTTACTTCCGAAGCGCGTCAAATAATACGATCATCCTGCAAGTCTGAATACATACCAAGTAATATTTACATAAGGCATCCCCCTGGTGTTTCTACACTACATAACAAAACAATACAAAACCTTCAATGACCAGTTTTAATATGTAAACTATACACTTCGGCTACAATCTATAATTTCCAAATTAAATTTCTGCACTGCCGGTTGAAATTCTCTGATTTTGTTCAAGCATACAATTTCACACGGCGACAACACTTGTGTCTCCATATTATAATGGAAAGTCTTACTGTTTGTTTACATAACACCGATAAATAATTACATTGTTTTCTGTATCACCAATTTCACAGCAAAAAGTGCCATACACATGTGCCACAAAACGACGCTCTAAGACGCTACGAATATACAGCGATGGTGGTATATGAGTGCAATGTATGAAGCAATCATTTGGTGAAATGCTACTGACAGAGGAAAACCTAAGCAGATTGGAACAGAAAACTATCCCAGTGCCACTCTGTGTCCCCCAAATCCCATATGCAGTGACCTTGGATGTAAATGCGAGAATATATCGAATTGGTCGAAGGGTTTCTTCTACCTGAATTAATTCTGAACCAACACAAGCTAAATGACGTAATACGTGACAGCAACCATAAAACACGTATAATCTTGTGTACACAAATTTACTCTGGATTCCCCGAAATGTATCATTACTTAATTGGTTCTAATTACCACGTAACTGTTTGCACCACATACAAACATACTCAGAAGTTATCACGCAACCCAGGAAAATTATAACTGCACATTTCTTGCTCCCACCACACAATTATAATAGAAATAACAGATTGAACTACTGAATGTTCACGAATCCACGCTTCCAGAGTCCTAATGTGTACGTCACAGTTGAAGAAACAGAGAAAACTACACAAGCCTTCACACAAACAATTTACAATATACGAGGTATTACTTGGGCACTAACTACGTAAAATATTTGAAAATCTACCTGGCTGCATATACAGCGGGTCACTGCTTCTGTCATCTAACGGTTTATTTCATATCACTATTCGACTCGTACGCACTAGGCCTAAAAACGCAGACCAGTAAAACAACCTTCAACGGGCTGTTCTTTATATTATACACTGTAAGAGCTCAGTACGTCGCCATATAGTCACTGCCTACCCTCCTTTATTCGCGTGTTCGCAGCACTATTTGGTGAGAACCCCCGTTCATAATAACAGCAGATTAAAATACTATTACTCCACCTGAATCACTAAAACCCGCTTGTTTATTTATTTAAATACATAAATTAGAAACATTAAAAAAGCCTTCACTGCATACGCAACTTCAATTACGCACTTCAGCCAAGTTCATACACCAATGCATGGGCCAAGAATTCACAAGATTCTAGCTAAAAAAAGGAACACAAATACTAGGTAATAGTAAATACTGAACGTTTGATAGACCGCGCACGTACAATCCAACTTGACGCTAATGGCCACCGCTACTGAGGGGAAGAGAGGCCGGCATTAACGCCTGCGTCAGGGATCGCTGAAAAATTTCAATGTCTTGCCGATAATACACAAACATGCTGTGTACAGTCAACATTGGTGGACTACTTGCCGACTGAGCAACAGCAGCTTGTTAAAAAGAAACGCAAAGCAAGGTAATGATGGTTGGACTCAATACATTAAAAACAGGAAGGCTAGGCAATAAATTACAACATATAGATTAGGCAAAACGAGCCTAATCCGAATAATTATTATGAAATTACAAATCCTAAGGCAATTTGGCAGGGCTCTAAACGAGCATGACTGATTTATACGAAATAACACAAAAGACACAGGCGCAATTACGATGTAACAATGCCAATGTTCCTGACCTTTCAAGACCTCACGCGCCCGATACCTCGGGTCGGCTGGTCTCAGTACAACTACCAATCATTAAATATTAATTTCGCATTTGTGTTAAATGAATTGGTAAACGTATCTTAACAAACAGTTCTTTAGACATTCCGTTACTTTTAGTATTACACCCTCCTTAATGACGAGTTCATTCAGCTGACCTCATACGCCTACTAGGCTTAATGTCTTTGGACACAAAGACACATACAAACGTATTTTAGAAAGTAATTAATTTCTGAGTGGAAATCTGAGAAAAAATCAAACTCAGTACCGCACACTGAAACCCGGCTGAATAATACAATAAAAATGTACTTTAGAATTTCAAATATTATTCTTCCAGAAGACCCGCGAACTACGCAATATCGAAACGTAAATTACGGCTACCTATTTTTCTGCTAACAGAATATGAGGTGTTCCGGTTAACACAGACAATGAAAATGAGACACTCATAAACAAACGTACAGAAAAACTCAGTTTGTGAATACAGCAGGTACCGTTTTGACATCGGAGTCATCTCATCATATTTCATAAGAAGTACCGAGGTTTCCAAGTTACACCTCTTGGAGCATGCTTGTAGCAGCGGGCCGGTCTAGCCTAATACTGAGGTCACGCGGCTTTATGTAATGATAAACGTGTAGATGAAACCACATAATTTCACGCGCAGACATTGATTTACCCGTCTTGTAAACAAAAGTTACCATGTTTTTACTAATTAACAATAATTAATTACCTAATCCTGCTATTTACAATAGCAATTTCCGAGGAAGAATGGACCGTATCTATAGGCCTAACAGAGCGCCAGTGTGAAACCTACTACAGGTGCTCTTTCACACCCGCGAACGTAAATTTCCTAGGTCAAATGTTTAGAAACAGATCTGACAGCCACACAGAAACAGCGACAAGCCGTTTCGCGTTAAAGGACTAAATGTAAAACACCGTTTAATACCAACTGCGTATGAGGCAATGTCGTAAGTGCAACTGGTCACAAAAATCTCCGTGAGATTTCAAACGTAAGTACACACAATGGCATTAAAACGCAAAATTATTAACGGTCTATCAACACCACAACTTGTACCACTTTGCTGTTTAACACCACACGGCTCTGAATTTTTCCAACACTACCCGTGTAACCTAAATTCGACAATTCCAATGAGCAGATAAATCTTAACCCAATACAATATCCAGAAACTTTAACAAAATTCATAGACGAACGTATTAAAGACATCGCACGCACATAAAATTATAGTACAAGTTCCAATAATGAGTATTTAATGACTAAAATCAAGCATACATTAGTATCAATTCCATAGCTTTCTCCAACACGCTTCAAGTTCTATCAACTGACATTTGGCGTGCAGTGTATATAGGCTTACCTGCCACTAAACAGAACTCGAGTGTTGGAGCATCATTGCCCCACGTCGCTGTGGTTCCACCTGCCGTCTCCAGGATACTGCCGGCAGTAGCGTTCGTCGTTGAAGCGTCAAGACGCGGTACCGCGTCTACCGAAGTTGGCGGAGTGAACGCGGGCGGCAGTAAACACCGACGGACATGTCAAGTCCCGTCTTTCCGGCTTTGTAATTCGAAATAACTTGAATCCAAAATAACGTAAAACCTATTTTCTATCAGAAAATATTCACCATGTCTTAACTGACGTTAATTCAAATCACGAAGATCAATAAGTTGGTATAAACCGTTAATAGTGCAGATTACTTTTACAGCGAGTCGAAAATATCGTTGACAACAATTTAAACGTTTATATAAATACTTCTACAGGCATGACAGCTGTTCTGTTTCATTTGCTGGCCGCAAAATTCGAATGTTTTTTCCTTTCAACGGACGAATGGTATATCAAAACGCTTCAACGTGACAACACCTTGACAGGATGTTTACAACGATTTGTAAATGGCACAACACACCAAACATATTACTTTAATCCTTCAAAAATTATTTTCTTGTCCACTAACACTAAATATCCATGTATATCGCTAACAAACCACTACCGTCTTCTGTTCGTTGCCCCGCACAACATTTGTAGGCGCATTTGATCAAACTGCAACCACGACTTTGGCAGAAACATAAACCGGTTTCGGTAAACTCCGCCATCGTTCGTGCATTCCCGCCGGGAAGCCGGTATTGGAATAGTATGAGATGATGTTTTTGAAGCCAAGTAGGGCGGAGTGGAGAGGTAGAGGGGACAGAGTTCAGTTCTCTTCACCTGACGTGAGCGGGGGTGGGAGAGTTTGAATTCTACGCGGTTTGATGGGTTGCCTGAACCAATGGCGGGGGCATGGGTAGGGGGATACATGGAGATGGCGGGAAAACAGAAGGGGGGTAACACAGATGCTGCGATGGGTGTTGCTTAGCCCTGAGGGGCGCGGAGGAGGAGGCACAACTCATACTAAATGAGAAGTGATGGGCTGAATAGTGAGAGAGGAGAGTAAAGGAGAAAGATGGAGCAGAGAGAATGAGAATCGATTGTTCGGCAAGCCTGGTCTACTAAGCAGGGGGTCCAAAAGCACCAGGAAACTAGAATAGGCAATGCTACCAACCGCTGGTTGGAGTAATGACTAACATCTTTTTTTTTTTTGTCTGTCTCAAAGCGTTGATATCACAGAAGGCACATCCACCACCATAAAGCTTTTTGTTCATAGCAAAGGAAAGATATGTGGCTTGAAGAAAAAAAAAAGAGAGGCCATGAGAGAAAAATAAGTGAGAGTTAGAGGCTCACTCTCTCCGGTGTAGGAAGGTTCCTCTTGTCTCCACTGCGCACGTCTTTACGTTTCCTCCGCTTAGCTTGAGGGCACGTAGAAAGAGAAACATCGATTGTACCGCGGCTTGGGTGTGGGAGTTCCTCAAATCAGTAGTGGAGCTTCTCTGTGTTGGCTTGTATATTCTCCGCATGTCCTTCTTGAAGACTACGCACCTATCAAGTTCTAATACCGTCAGCAAGCTTGCCCGTCAAACGATACTGCGACCGCCAAAAAACTTAGGATAATACTCAACAGCAGTGCACCTCGTGAAGAAAATAAAAACTACGGTTCTATGGTGTGGGTGTGTGTGTGTGTGCGTGCGTGTACGGTATATCTAGGATACATAATACAATGTCATATCCGTTGTTACAGGAAGTAGGTAGGGTTGTACAAACAAAATATATACATAAAACATGTGTTTTAAGCGGTAAGTTTCTCTCGCAAAATACCCCATTGGAGGGTCTCACAGTGTCATAACTTTTTCCTATAACCGAAGAGTGTTAAGTGGTAAATTTCTTTCGCAAAATATCCCTTTTCAGGGCCTCGCAGTGTCATATCTTTTTCCTATAAAAAGTGGTAAATTTATGTCGCAAAATATCCCTTTTGAGGGTGTCACGCTGTCATCTTTTTCCTATAATAGGTGTGTTAAGTGGTAAATTTCTTTCGCAAAATATCCCTTTTCAGGGTCTCGCAGTGTCATATCTTTTTCCTATAAAAAGTGGTAAATTTATGTCGCAAAATATCCCTTTTGAGGGTGTCACACTGTCATATCTTTTTCCTATAACAAGTGTGTTAAGTGGTAAATTTCTTTCGAAAAATATCCCTTTTCTGGGCCTCAGAGTGTCATATCTTTTTCCTATAACAAAGTGGTAAATTTCTGTCGCAAAATATCCCTTTTGAGGGTCTCACAGTGTCATATCTTTTTCCTATAAGAGGTGTGCGTTAAGTGATAAATTTCCTTTCGCAAAATATCCCTTTTCAGGGTCTCACAGTGTCATATCTTTTTCCTTTAACAGAAGAGTGTTAAGTGGTAATTTCTGTTGCAAAATATCCCTTTTGAGGGTCTCACAGTGTCATCTTTTTCCTATAACAGATGTGTGTTAAGTGGTAAATTTCTGTCGCAAAATATCCCTTTTCAGGGTCTCACAGTGTCATATCTTTTTCCTATTAAAAAAAGTGGTAAATTTCTGTCGCAAAATATCCCTTTTGAGGGTCTCACAGTGTCATATCTTTTTCCTATAACAGGTGTGTGTTAAGTGATAAATTTTCTTTCGCAAAATATCCCTTTTCAGGGTCTCACAGTGTCATATTTTTTTCCTTTAACAGAAGAGTGTTAAGTGGTAATTTCTGTCGCAAAATATCCCTTTTGAGGGTCTCACAGTGTCATCTTTTTCCTATAACAGATGTGTGTTAAGTGGTAAATTTCTTTCGCGAAATATCCCTTTTGACGGCCTCAGAGTGTCATATATTTTTCCTATAACAAAGTGATAAATTTCTGTCGCAAAATATCCCTTTTGAAGTTCTAGCAGTGTCAAATTTTTCCCCTTTTTGGACAGACATCGTTAACACAAATTGTGATATCACTTCAGCGGCAGTAGAAGACTGTGTGATATAGCACTGTGGTAAGTGACACCATCCATTATACTTGAGTCTCAAACTTTTACAAAACGCGTGTTATCCATCACCTGCTATTGTATCACCGTCTTTATAACTGCTCGCTGCAGTATTTAAAACTGCATTATATACAGCGTGACGCAGAAGTTCCTTCACATTAGAGGCAACTTAAATATCTAGTATCACGTGACATTTGCGCCACTCTGTATATGTATGCATACACAAATGTGTTTGTTTCTTAATTTTCCTGTGATGCCAACGGTGTGATATTTAGCAATGTTACGGAAATATGCGTATATTATATGGGAAATTTTATATCGTAGATGGGTTAAATATTTGTGTTAACGTAAATTTGATGGATTCAGAGTATATGCTGTGAATTAAGTAGTCTTGAAAACAAAGAACTCGTCGATAATACCCTTCGCGTACTAAAAGAGAAAAGCCTATGGCAGTTAACGTGTTATCTATCTATCGTTTGGTTCGCATATTAATCCTTTATGATGGGCAAATCAATCATTTTAACAGATGATAAAAGTGCAAAATACTGTCATCGTTACTGCAAAAGGTATTTGAAAGTCGTATTCTTTTCTCCGTTAAAACAGCAAATGAAGTTACATATTATCCATCGGATGACACAGTTTGGAATACACAGCTACCGCCTGTGTCGGCCTATGGAAACTACATACCTTAGCGAGAGAACGATATAACATACCCACATAGTCATGACACATCTACAGTATATTTACAGAATACAGAACAATTTTTTTACTGTTGAAGAAGCATGTCATGGTACCGACATCATAAAATACTTTTGCATAAATTTGTGAAGAATGGAAACACACAGTAACAGTGTTTGTGAGACCGCGGCCCGGTAAATTCTTTTTTCATAAGACGAGGGCCCGGTCCCCAACAGATTTACTCGTAAATACCTTTCAAATTTTTAAAGTTCAAACATTAAACTAACATAAGTATTAATAATTAATTATGGCATAATCATAAAGAGTATTAGTACACTTATGTATACGGTGTGGCATGTTGACAAATATAAAATTACATTTAAATTAGTTATCAATC
>Ga0123354_10007742_pt1 | contig 16248 bp, 12 predicted proteins | sample TergutLab28metaG_2_FD_97872 | JGI IMG/M metagenome (GOLD analysis project Ga0123354, IMG submission 97872) | Labiotermes labralis P4 segment gut microbial communities from Petit-Saut dam, French Guiana - Lab288 P4 | ecosystem: Host-associated > Arthropoda: Insects > Digestive system > Gut ...
CACCATGACATTATTATATTAATGTTATTCATATGTATAATTTGCTGTTTGTATTTATTTTGTGGTCTGTACACTGACTTTTCTCTGCCTGTTAACTACAGCCTTATCTTTAGTGTTTTGTTGTTAACACAGTGGTTTTGATCTTATCTGTATTAGACATCATCATGTATTTGACTTGGAATCATCTTGCTTTGATTCCAAACATTTATTACTTGTATTACTCTTGACACGTTCTATATCCCGTTTATTGTTATTGTGGATTCATGGAATGTAAATAAAATATCAATATCAATACCAACAGTGGCAGAATTGTCTTACTTTTAAGACTTGGAAAAACCCGGGAAATTCGACGTCCGAAACCGAATTTTGCGGAACATCGGACCAGAGCACTATAACACCCACAGAACCGGGACTGCCTCGCAAAAACCGGGACGAATGGGATCCTTGCGTTACATTCAGAATGTTTGTTGGCAAATTAATATACCAGGGGTTATTGACATACAAGAATATAAAAAAAGGCTTAAATTACACACAGAACTGATACTGTATGGTATACATGAAATAAAAATGACGCACGATAGCAGGCTGTTAACTTTTTGGCCTAACTTCCTTCCTACAAAGGAGCTAACGCAACATTATGCGCATCATACTCTGCGTGTCTCCTAATTTCTTTTTAATCATCCGCCCGATTTTCATGAAATTTGGCACGAACGTTACGCTCTCACAGGCAGCTCGGGGCGACACTTTCGTTTCCTGTAATCAATAATAAGGTGACAGATACAACAACATGTAAGGCTGGAAGGGCATTGGTGCCACAATGGTCGTAAAAGGACGTAATACATTAAAAAATAAACAATCTGTATCAAAGTGACACTTCGGTATAATAATTAATAATAATAATAATAACATGATTGTCGTGTGAAAACGGTCTTCAGCTTTCGGTTTAATAGGCGGGGGTGGGGGGGGGGGGCTAAAGAACCACTAGAATACTGTGAGGTAGTCGATTCTGCTGACTGCACGACACGCAATCCTTATCTGCTGTCAGGTTTTTAACTGTATTATTATCTAGGTTTTCAACGGTTTTCTATCCACTTACTGCAAGTGGAAGCTTGTACGTTACTTGAGTGGGACGCACTCTATCCACAAATTTCCGCCCATAAAAATAGCCGTAATGCACCCTTCCCCTGTGGCTCTGAGAAATGAAACCTTATTAAGTGACATCTGCTTAGTAACACACAGCAAGGAGATAGACCATCAACATGCCTTCCGTATCCTACTGCACATGTCGATAATTTAGAACATGATGACAGCACTAAACTTTGATGTTACATTCGACTTTTAACGTTCAGAGTTATCTGTACTTATATAAGAAGGCCTGATAAAAATAAAACAACCCAAGAGTACTAACAGGCTTCGATGAGTACTACTAGGAACTCCTGGCTATTAATGCGGAAGGAATATGCTCAAATGGCAATGTGAGATCCATGCTCAATTTTTATTGCGGTATGTTAAAAAATACTTACGTTCTTAAACAAAATCTTATCTCAATTAAATACAAGCCGACATACGTTCGGACTTATAAATTAGCGTGCAACGCTTGGTTTACAATATTCGCATGTGTTAGGGAAAACTACTGTTAATTGATACCTCTGCATGAGATCAGAAGACACTTGTTGATTATTGAATATATGCATGACTAAAGGCTCATCTCATCCACCTACGCAACTCTATGTTTCAAACTAAGTAACAAATTGAGTAGTACACGTCAGCACAACAAATATTTATTGTGTTGCGACCTGACGATGACCTGTTAACAGGTCGAAACATGTAGCCTATATACTCCAATAAATATATGTTGTGCTGACGTGTACTAGTCAATTTGTTTCTTAGTTTGTTAGAGCACTTCTTGATGCCCTCCTTAAAGTGTGTTTCCAAGCCGACCCTCCTCTTACGCACAGAGCGTTACGAACATACGGCATTTACGAGCATAAGTATTTCAACGGCAATTTCTGATCTTATCTGGTTTTGACACTTATTTTACAAATATTATTATCATTCCACTAGTTGGAATAATAACGAAGTAATTAAATTACTACATACACTGTTGGCAGAGCGGAGGCCTCTTCCTTAAAAAAACACTTCCTTCTAGTGCGTTGTTAAGATTACTTGATGATGGCCGTATAAAGCAACCGAAACATGCTGTACCAAACTATATTGAATATATTATATTCATAGTGTTGTGTTATTCGCACCCTACGATTGATATGACTTCTTATTTAATTACCTCGAAACTCATAAATTATCTGAGAGAAAAATAAACCATCTACACAAAGTGATCCATATTGCTATACAACTTTTGTTCGACATTTTTATTACTGAGATAAATATTTGTACATTTAAAGCTCACAGTATGCGCAAAATCAGATGCAGGTCTTTGTCTTAAGTCTACACTGTTTTTGTTTGATTTAAAAAAAAAAAACTTGAAGTCGCAAGTGGCAAATCTGTTCACCAATTAAGCTGCTTCATGAGAGCAGACAAAAGGTGCGATTTTAATACACACTCCACAGGTTGGCGAACAGGCCTGAAAATCATCGCTAGAGTAGGTGTTAGGTCAAATGATTTCTTTCAATTGTACTTTATAGTGTTTACTGATTTTAAGTATACAAGAATTTAACTTTGAAGAAGAGTACCCTGAGTGTTTCTTTATATAACTTACACAATGAGTCAATAATCTTACAAAAATCTGACGTACACAACAATACCCTAGGTTTTCTTTTAATATTACCCGTTTATACATAAGAGAAAACATTACGTACCTGAAAGAGCGTCTTGAAAGAATAAAAACACGGGCTCACTCTTGCAGCAGCAGTATTAAAACCATAGCCATCAGTCGCCGAAACAAGTACGTTTTATGTACATCATTATCTATCAGGTATACATCTGATTTCTTACTACACACAACTGACTCATTTATAGTCAGTCAGCACAATAATTAGCACAGCTGACATATCCCACTATCCGCAGCTGACCCATTACACAGCTGCTTCTGCGAACCATGGCCTACTGAAGATTGTATCGATCACGCCCCTTGTTGACTTTTTATTCCTTTTTTGCGTGACTGGAAGCGATCTACCGGCATTGCTGGAAATTAGAATCGGCGGCAAATTTGATTGCAACCTTTTACGTGATTCGGTGAAATTTATGAATGGTATGTTGTATGTTTCTGCACCTTTACTCACTGATTTACTCATAATTTATCACGACGCCTTATTTTATGCAAATTACCAGGGAAAAGAGAAGGAGGTTTTTTATTTTGAAGGGACTTCAGTTTGGGAATTTATTGGAGTAAGGTCTCCCAACCTTGGCAGAACAGGTAGCCAGAAACTCAAAACAAATTAAAAATTAAAATTAAAACAAGCCCTAGCTCAGTCAGACACTACATGTTGCTTTCCATGTGGTGTATTAGTAAACAGTACCTTTTCCATTGTAGAAAGCAGGCTAAAAAGCAGGTGACAATTGAACATATGCAACTATAATTGAAGTCCTGGAATTACAACCCTACACTGATTCATGGAATTAGCTTTCTATGTCAAAAGGTGTTAGAAGTCAATTTTTATCAAGCCATACCTGGAGCATGGGTTATGAAAAAAACTTTTTCACTTACCTGCTGGAAAATTTTGGGTTTTAATTTATATTTGGCATATTCATTGTGAATGGTGGAACTACTCGATTTGTACCCTACATGTCTACACAACGGCCACAGAAAGAAGTCCCATGGATATTGGTGGTGATGATGATTGAGGTTTTTTCTGTCTTGCCTTCTACTCTACTCTATTTTCCTCCAGTTCTGGTCTATGTCAGCCAGCTAATAATGCTTTTCACCAGAAAAAGTCATCATGTGATTTTCACTTCTAATATCTGACTAAGAACATGGCTGGAAGGGGATAACAAATATGTGAGCTTGAGGAGGATGTGAATATTGTAAAAGAGTTTGGTAGTTGTGTAAGAAAGTGACCAAGAACCAGTCCAACTACTTCAATTGAAACTACATGATATTTCATGATTGGTATCAGGTGTATAACAGCCTATGACCATATACGGTTTGACCACCATTGCTATCACTCTGACTAGCAGAGGGCATGAATTAGACAGACTTTTTATTGAACAGTTTTCTCAGTTATTAAGCAGTAAATCAATGGGCAGGTAGAATATAACACCACTGATTTCATGCAAGGTGTAATGAATTTAACTCCACTTACAGCTTAATAATTTAATAACTTTTTGCATGTGAAATATATAAATAAAGCATTTAATATATAAAAATATACATTCAGTTCTGACAATAATCAGTGCTTGTGATGAATTTACATTATGATATATATTGCATTGCAACTATAATCTAAAATGATGTCATAGGAACAAGACTACAAATGTATTCTAATTTTCTGGTGGACTGTAGGAAGAAATAACTCAGATGTTTGGCAAAGCAGGTTATATTCACTATATGCAGGAAAATTTGTACTCAAACCTCCACAGTTTAAGGAATTAGTCAACCTTTGAAGTAAGATTTTTTCAAATGTATAAAATACAAGAACTTCAGTATGAACAACTTTGGTAAATACAAATGGTTTTTACATAAATTATGATGAATATTTCAATAGAATTGCAATTTTCATGGCAAAATAATTCAGTAAATTTTTCTTGGACTACAAACTTCAACATATACATAAATAGGGCTTGTAATGCTGCAGAATCATTTAGAAATCAGAATTTTTATACAAGCATTACTGATATTATGGCTCAAAATATTGAGTATTTGTGTAAACTGATACACTTGATATATCATGACCACCTGGGAACAATTTTCATTGCAACACCCATTAGTTCATCGTTCCCTGTTGCTTTCATTGTTGTTATTGAAGTATCACAGTCACTTTGAGATGAGGTAAAGAAATACCAGACAAAAATAATGAATGACAGAATACAGTGGGAGTAATATAACTTCTAGATCACAAAATGAACTAACAAAAAGCACAGAAGAATGACCTTAAATCAACTCATACCTGCTGACTCACCAGTAACAAAGTTTTCACTCCTTACTCATTTACTAGGTGCAAAAACACAGGAGATTGGTTGAACTGTGCTGATATCTTCCTCAGAAAATTGTTATTAAAATTAAGACATCACTACATCTTTCAATAACAAAATAACAGTTAAACATGAGCTTTCTTTAACAAACGTTCTCTGATTTTTTGGCTTATACTAAATGCAAATTCCAACAATTATGCCAGGGTAAACCAAAGAGTAATGTGTGTTGGCCATTGAAAGATAAATTAGGAAAGCTCATTTGGCAGCAGTTACAAGGAAATTAAGGGTGCTGTGTGAGTATATGGCTATCTAAAATTCCCAGTGATATCCATCAGATAATTTTGACAAATTCTTACTCTAAGCACAGTGTCAGAGAGAATACTGTTTGTTGCCGATTGATAATGAGGCTTCAGCTAAACAAATTCTGGTTTAGTAAGTGGAATTAACCTGAAATTATTTTTTTTTAGATATTTTAACCAATGACACACTCTCTGGACTGGGTCCTCACTTTGACATGGTGGGGGGTATAGGGTCACATGCAGGGTTGCCCACTTATGGGTGCTCCTAGGTGCAACCGAAAAAGAGGGAACCCCCAAGTCAAGGTGTAAAAACCTTGCCAAGGGCTGCTTGACGCAAGAACATTTGTGATGCGAGTGGTGCCTCCTGCACACCAGGTGACTTCCAGGAGTATGTAGCCAAGCCCTGAACAATCATGGCTCTACCTGGGTGATACAACAAGACCGCGGTACTCATGGGATTAAAATGGTCCTAGAGACATGTAATAATAATGATGGTTATAATGAAATCCTCCAAGGCCTGCTATTCTGTGTAGCGAAATGCTGGAGGAAAGAAGCTCAAGCAAACTAGGTAAACAGCCGGTGAAAGTTCAACCTCAAGAAGGCAAAAAGAACTGTGTCAGGTTCAGCAGAGTAAGTAAATGGCCAAGGCCAGACCCACACTCCCTCAGCCCTTTGATGATCACCCAGGCAAGAATCCTGGAGATCAGTGACGAGTGAACCTACGCTTCAGTGGCCTCCAACGTGGTCAGGGTGGCCATCATTCTGTTGGCCTCTACTGACAGGAAGGTGGATGATAGTGAGGTGGACTTGATCAAAAGACTAATCAAAGGACATACACTTGACTTTGTCAAGGGCTCAAATGTACCAGTTTTTAAAGGCGTCTTTGGAGGAACGGTGCAGTTATTTTCAACCCTGTACATGAAGAGACCGGTCACTGGTAAAACATCTACTGGTCAAATCATAGCATGCTTAGAGTGAGGATAAGTCTACTGAGACTGCCTTATATCACCTCTTGATAAACAACCTCTTGGAGGCCTTGTAAAAGAAGGCTTCTTCATCTGTAGTTATGCAGATGATACAAACATTTTGTGGAAGGGAAACTTCCTTAAAACACCCCATGATATCTCACACATAGTGCCCTGAAGATTAGGCAAGGTTGGTGCAAGACCAAAGGTCTAAGAGTAAATCTGTCGAAGATTAATGTTATGGTCTTCACCAGCAAGTACAAAGCGGAACCAATAAGGCCGCTAAAGCTCAAGGGTAAGGTGACTGCCTTCACTTATGCAGTGAAATATTTAGGGAGCTTATTAGACACCAAATTAATGTGGAATTAACACGTTACTGAAAGGAGACAGAAATTCTACTCCTCTACATGGGAGAGTGGAAAAGCCATTGGCAAGGCTTGGGGAATTAATCCCACAATACCTTTTTGGATGTACATGGCACTTCCACTGCCCAGAATACATAAACACCCTTTCACACTAAAAGAGGTTAGTATCTGTAAGAAAATTTTACAATTGGTAGCACCTCCACAGCACTTTCAGTTGAGGTGATACCCATCCTAATGTGCGCAGAACAACTTTCATCCAAGAATATGACGTTGAGGACAGTATGCATCTTCTTTGAAAGCATGGTAGTTATTGCCACACTTGCGAAATCTACTGCTGAATCAGCTTTGTTTTGGGAATGTATGCAAGCGTTATAAAAACTCAGTGAACCCAATAACATCACCTTAGTGGGATACCTGGACGTCAAGGAATAGTGGCAAATGAAGAGGCGGACAGATTGGCCAAGGTTGGAGCCAATAAAGACTGCATTGCACAGGTTGTTAGTGTCCTCTTTGCTGCTGGCAAAGAGTTTTTCAGAAGTGACTTAAGACAGGACCACTTGATCAGGGGTGTAGCCTGTCATGGTTGCCGCCAGTCCAGACACAGATGATTCACCCTCTGCCAAGTAGAGCAAGCTCCCGACAATGAGTAGACTGAGACTTAAGGTGGCAGTGGGGCAATTAACAGGCCACAAAACCCATAAAAACTCACATATTTAATCTTAAAATAATGGAGTGACAGGATTGCTGAATGAGTGGGGACATTAGAGAAGAAGGCTTGCACCACCACCACCACAACCACCACAAACACCACCACCACCACCACCACCACCACAACCACCACCACCACAACCACCAAAACTACCACTATCACCACCACCACCACCACCACCACCACCAATACTACTACTAAGCTATGCAACAAGCCCTGGAAGCTCGTTTAGGCTTTAAATTTAACATCATCAGTCTTTTACCGGACACTTAACTGTTTATTTAATTTATTACACTGAGTGACATTTGATACAAAAATATTTTTTTTTTTTGCCACATGAATTTTGTTTAATAAGTATACTCAATTTTATTGGAGAAATTTAGTTGTTTTCAAATCACAGATTCAGTTTGTCATTAAATTGAATATTTCCCACTCTGCAGGTGGCAGCAGTATGTTCCTCTGGAAGTTTGGTACACCTCTCTACAGTGTTATAACTCACAATAGCACAATATAGAAAATTATTTTTGTTGTCTTCATATACCTACAAAATAACAATTAATGATTTAACATTAATGTCACTTTTTTACAGCCTTTTCACTGCACCATTTTTCACTATGTTCTGCAGTGTTTCCACAACTACAACTTGTGGTTCTGTTGGCTCACTGGGGGCAGTAGAGTGCACTGGCAGGAGAAAATTACTTGATGGTGCCATTTGATCTTCCTATAAAATAAAAACTTCACTCCAGCATGTACAGTAAGGAAGTTTAGAGAGACAGACAAGTTGATAATTAAATAATCTATCTCATGCATATAGAAATTTATGCAAGGGTTAAAAAACCTACTATAACATAAACAATAAGGTTAAATAGATTACAGAGGTGAGATGGCAAGATGAAGGGAGACAGGATGGAAGAATAGTTGGCAGAGAAGGGTGGCAATAAATAGTATGTAGCAGAGAGGAATGGAAGAAGCTCCTGAGAAAGGCAAGGAATCGTCACACTCTGCACATGCCACTGGAATGAATGAATGAATGAATGAATGAATGATTGAATGAATGAATGGAATGCGTGGTATATTGTGAAAATATTCTTCAGATGAAATACAAATGGTGCAAGGAAAAGAATAGAATTTAAGGTACAGACACAGGAGAGAGGAAATGAAAACAAAGACACTACAAACCAAAATCTGTGACAGTTTCATAACGTACCAACAGATTGTAAATAAACTACGGAATATTGCACAGTTAATATCATACAATTACTGATATACCACATGCAGATGAGGTCATGAGGGAGATTCTGCTTGTTGCACAACTGAAAATCTTATGTACCTTCCATAATATTAAACACTCATTCTATTGATTTTATAGTCGTTAACCATGGTGTTCTATTCCAGGAAAATGATACTAACTGTACATGTTTGATATATAAACTAAAAATAAAATCAAACTGCAAATAATTAAAGACCAAGACTTTAGAATTGGTATTGAATGCTGCTGGTTGATGGAACAATGTAATATAATGGCTCTCTCAGCTTTCTGGATTATCCAGTGGTCAATGTTGCAGCTTTTACAGAATGTAGCATAAAGTGTGCATGTGATTTTTAATAACTTGAAAAGAACGTGGAACACAGCAGCCATTACTTAATTTGAGGTATTACCACATAATTCTCCTAGACAAACTAAGGAACACCATAGCAAAAATATCAGTCAGGGTAGTCAATGTCCCAACAAACATTTACATTGAGGACTTACACAGTGTAGGTCAGAAGCATTAAAACATAAGGCAGCTTTATCAGTACTTCCCAAGAATTAAAATGGAATACTAGCCACTTTGCTTCAGTTTTTGTTTGTAAGAGATCGTAAAACTGTACAAATAAATATGTAAATTAAGTATGTGGAGATAACAGATTGGTTAACTGTATATAACTAGGAAAAGGTATGTAGTCAAACACAACTTAAGTTGTGTTTGACTACATACCTTTTCCTAGTTTCACATACACAACGGGGATGACACACTTCCTAGAACTGTATATAAGTTCAGTTTTGTTCTAACCTGATGAACAGCTGCATCTGCAGCCACTAATTGCTCTTTTGACAAATGTTCCACAATGGCTGCTGCATAGCAGTCACCCAGCATGTTGTTGGTGGTTCGGATTCTATCTCTTTGGAAAACAGAAATAACAAAATTCAGTCACTCAAATGCTCAGGGAAGAGAGAATAAATCTTCATGTTTGCACCGTGCATCAATGATAATTAAGTGCCTTCATATACAGTGAACTACACACACGCACAGCGGGTCAGAATATGCTGCAATAACACCGACCTTGTCCATGTCAATGGACATGATAGAATCATTCTTGTAATTTTTAGCCAAGCACTGTACAAGGCTCCCTGATGATGGATCATCTGTGATCCAAAACATGTTGGAGCACTTTTAAATATTTTATAATTTTAATTGTATCTACATATTATTCATTCATTCATTCATTCATTCATTCATTCATTCACTTTATTTTCTGTATATCCATATACAGGTAAAGTACCAAGGATGTGGAAACTGTCAAAGTAGTTGTACAAATATCTGTTAAAAATACAATGTCAAATGTTCAAATATAATTATAATATAATAGTTTCATAGTTATTAATAATTATAACATCAGAACAATTACAATAAAAATGTGTGAGTTGTTACTAGCATCGTAAACTATTAACAGGGTTAAAATAATTACAATCAAGATGTTTGTTGTTATCAGTATCATATACTATTAACAGGGTTAAAATAATGTATCAGTGAATCAGCCTCTTAAGGTCTATATTCTTGTCTTTCTTATATTCATAACATTCATTCATTGAGTAGAAAGAATGATGATATAAGAACCGCTTCAATTTGGATTTAAAATATTTATGATCATTAGTCAAAGCTTTAATATATTGAGGAAGGTGGTTAAAAATTTTATACCTGATATATAAGCTCCTTTATTGAATTTTGATAAGTTAGCTATTGGAAGGTGTAAATTATTGTTATTCCTAGTTTTATATTTATGAATTTTTTATTTGTATCAAATAGGTGTTTATTATTAATTGTGTACAAAACTAATGAATATATGTACTGAGAATATGACATCATTATTTCCATACTCTTGGAAACTTCCCTGCAAGAATCTCTAGGTCTAGTGTTAGTTAAAATTCTGATAATTTTCTTTTGGAGTATAATACCTTGTTGGCATATTGTGCATTAGTTGGATAATAAAGTGTTTAAAGAGAGAATAAGTTTTAAATGTTTGAAAACAGAAAACGTGAGCAAATTTTCAGACCAGAGGGGGATGGGGGAGAGAGAGCAGGGAAGAGAGAAAGAGAGAGAGTTAAATATGAACTGTAGAAAAACAAATAATACAATTTTTACTACTTTAATTATAATAGTCACGCGTTTGTTACTCTGTGGTCAATCAGCATAACACAAAGTCACATAATACCATCACTGTGTAATAAAATTGTGTAGTTTCCAGACAAAGCTAATTTTGGTCCAAAATGCTTTGTGCTTCAATTCCATATGCACCATATTTCTGAAATATTTATGAACAACATGCAAGTAAGATTGATACTTACACGAACCAGTCAATTGCAAACAACAGAAACACGTCTTGTGATGGTGCATTAATTGTTGATAACACCATAAAGATGAGAACAAGAGCTGCACTAGGGACACTAGCAGATGAAAAACTTGCTGCTGTTGATGCTAAACTGCACATACAGAAGAAATTTGTTTTAGAGTTCCTGTGTTGTAATGATGTTGCTTGACAATGGGGAGTAATGAGAAATGACACCAAAAGAGGTTACTGCCTAGTTTAACAGGTTTTTCTAAGCACACTTTCTGTGATCAAAACTTAAAAGGTCAGGCTATGTGTCACTACTGCAAGATTGGGTGTTGCAGCACATTGCAAAGCAGTAACATGTACAAAATATCCAGGAACATATTCAAGTCTTGTTCTGATTTTTTTTTTTTTTTGCTTTGCTTGGAAATGAGCAGCGATAATAGAAGGAATGTTAAGTAGATATACAGTCTTTGAAACATGCAACACTGCATAATACAACACACAATTAAGTTTCACTCAAGGTATGTGTAACATCACACTTCCACAAAACTTAGTATTATTCAAAGAATGTGAAATATGTACCGTGAATGTGGTGATTTACATTTTGTACAGCAGCTCCTCACCCAACATGATACTGCCAGTGTGGTTTTTACTATATGCAGTTCAAAGTGATTAAATATATGGGAACAAAATAGCTCAATGCTGAAAAATTTGAATATATATGGGAAAACATTGACCAACTGCCCAATATGGAAGCTGTCAGCAACATCTTCCTGAGCAATGTGAAAAGTTTGATGTCTAAAGTCAAGTATTTTAAGCAGTGGAAGGAGTAGAAGGATCCAGAATCGTCCGCATTCATGTAACTCTGTGTTTGCCATAAGAAGTTTGAACAATGTGGTTCTGCCCAGTATGACACAATCACTGTCCCCAACCTCCATGCTCTACCAAGGATTACAGTACTACATTACACAGAAGAACATCATAAATTTCTTTTGTATTAGCCAATAAAAATTTTCAGTTTTATCTTGGATTTTGCTTTGAGCCAGACAAAAATTTTTGTTATTGCCAAGAAACTGTTAAGTACCCTTATGACAGAACTAAAGAAAAAGATATTTCATTCTTCTCCTTAAACATATTTTTGTTCCATTCATACAGTCAGTGCAGTGTTAGATTTTTAAAATAGATGGTTGGCTCAACACATACCACATACCAGAGTGTAATGATTTCTCCCACACTCAGCTGCAGTTCATTCATCTGTGTTATGAAGATAGAGGCAACAGCAACAAACAACGCTGTACCATCCATATTGATGTTGCAGCCAACTGGTAGGATGAAGCGTGATATACGTGGGTCTACACGCACTTCCTCATCCATGCAGCGGAAAGTGACAGGTAGTGAGGCTGCTCTGCAATAAAGATATAAATTATGGCTTAATAATACATTACTGTGTACCTCTAAACAATTTCTTTGTTTGCTTTTGAAAAATGATGTGAAACACATTAAGTAATTCATTTTCATGCTAACTTTAAATTCACATAATGAAACAGAACTACTGATATTTTAGATCCTATTTTCAGAATGTTATTAATCAGTTGTTGATATGATTAATAAACTGGATGCCAACACATGAGATGTACTGCAAAGTGTCTTGATGTTGTAAGACCTGAAAATTAATTCTCCACTTTTTGAGTACATATATTAAATCATAAAATTATCCAAACTTACCTCAGGTTAATTAATGGCCATTTTCTAAGAAGTTTCCCCACAGAAGTCCCTGTAGCCATTCCTTGCCAACCTCTTCAAGTTACACATCGAGCCTATTGTAGTTTCCTCTATTTCACCTGTTTCTTGTTAAGATTCACAGTACATTTAATGATGTATTAAACTGATAAGCCTATTTAATATTCAGTAGTATGACAATAAATTCTGAAGGCAGTGGAACATACTATCCCTCCATTTATCTTGACAGACCATAGAAAAACACAAAAATCCAAGCGAGGATAACCAGTTCCTGGGCGGAGACTTGAACCCAGGACTTCCTGAATACAAAGCAGGTCTTTCAACACATTGGCCAACACCAAAATGTACCTACTAGTAATATTCTGAATTGTTTACTTGCTTCATTCTCTCAAAATAAAAATGCCTAGCCGAGAATTTTGTTATTTGAAACTTGTTACAATAATTACTGGTAAAATTAATGATACTGAGAGAGCTTGAAGGAAGCCTCCCTCATTATAATTCCCTTGTCAAACATGGAATCTGGTTTCAGATGGTGAGAACCCTGTATGCTGTAGAAAACAATCTGAAAATACCTCTGCTGGTATTGAAAACATCATACATCTGTGGCATGAATATCGCTCAGAAACGTTACATACTAGGAGAGTATGTGAGTTAGAAGTGGAAGACTCGAGGTACTCACGTTGACGCGGTAGCAAAGGCTGTGAGAGTGGCTGGAAACAGCCCCCAGTAGAACTTGAAAGGGTTGCGGTGAATAATGACAAAGTATATCAGCTGCATTATCACCAGCTGGTATATAAAGACACCCAATGCCACTGTAAAGACGAACCATCCCAGTTGCTGCATCACCAAACCCAGATCTCCTACTGATAAGATCTTTCCACAGATAAGACTGCTGACACCAATTGGCGTCAACCTGCAAACATTACTAGTTTATTAGGATTTGGAGGATGGGGAAATTAAAATTTATATTTCATTACACATTTCCATGGTGTAGTGCTTTGCTGAAAGCTTCCTTTTGTGCCTCGTGACACGCTGAATTACTTTAATTGAAAGGATCTCAGCTCTGTGTATGTTACAAAATGCAGTGAAGTCTGTAGTCAGCTGACAGAACACCCACAGATTAATGCTTTGTAAGCACCAAGTAAATCATAAACAGCTAGTGAAATGGTCAAGAGATTAACTGCCATTTTGGAACCTGAATATTAATTATTCTGTTCACAAAATCCAGTTGCTGGACGCCATCTTAAAGTAGCTGAATCCTAAACATACTTTCGCATTCTGTTTCTTCATGTCATCTTTCAATACTACACTCCCACTTAAAGTTAGAACTCTCAAACATACTCTTTTCTTTTTGATTTCACACCTATGTGTAAAAAATTCATAGTTCCTTTGAAATGGTAGAAGAGTTCAAATATTTGGGAACAACCTTATAAATCAAAATTCTATTCAGGAAGAAATTAAGAGCAGAGTTAAATCAGGGAATGCTTGCTATCATTCGGTGCAGTATCTTTTATCTTCCAGTTTGCTATCCAAATATTTAAAGATTAAGATATAAAGAACTATAATTTTGCCTGTTGTTTTGTATGGGAATGAAACTTGGTTGATCACACTGAGGGAGGAACGTAGGCTAAGGGTGTTTGAAAACAGGGTGTTGAGAAGAATATTTGGGATAAGAGGGATGAGGTAACAAGGGAATGGAGAAAACTACATAATGAGGAGCTTAATGATCTGTAATCCTCACCCAATATTGATTGGGTGATAAATTCGAGAAGAATGAGATGGGCGGGACATGGAGCGCGTATGGTGGGAGGAGAGGCGTATACAAGGTTTTGGTGGGGAAACCTGAAGGAAAGAGACTACTTGGGAGACCCAGGCGCAGATGGGAGGATAACATTCAGAGGGATCTTAAGGAAGTGGGATGTGGGGGATATGGACTGGATCGAGCTGGATCAGGACAGGGACAGATGGTGGGCACTTGTGAATGCGGCAATGAACCTTCGGGTTGCATAAAATGTGGGGAATTTCTTGGCTAGCTGAAAACCAGCTAGCTTCTCAAGAAGGACTATGTTCCATGGAGTAAGAAAGTAATTGTAAACATTTCTCATTTCTCACATGCCTTACCGATTACGCCACCCCTGATTTCACCAACAGAATAGGCTATCAGATTGTGAATGGATCTGCCAGTATATTCCTTCTTAAACAGTTTTCTGTATCGTTCTGTTACTTCCTCTTTTGTGCGTTTAAACAGTGTATATACTTATATTTTACTGTTGTAATGCACGTAGACGTTACCGACTTAAGGGTTTTTCTGTCGTTAGTGTTTATCTTAATTCTGTTCTAGTGTGCTAGCACACTTTAAAAATGAGCTGTGTTGCCGGGGAAACTTCTGCATCGCTCTTCATGGTTGACGTGAGTAGTGAAAACAAGTTTATTACACCTAAATATATTCCCTAAATTCCGTGTACCAGTCAATTACTAAAAGTCCAACAAAATGGATTCATAGTATTTGCTGTAGAATGCTATTTTGTGTTATTATGGTGTCCTACATGTTTCGGCCTTAAATGGGCCATCATCAGGGAGAAATATACTTACAAGTGTTACATATGACACTTGTACATCTTCATAACATGCAACTTGTGCATAAAGAATATAAATAAGGCAGGCAATGTGTGTATAAACATAACATGGAGGCTAGTTCGCGAAATCACTGCTGCCGCGGAAAAACAATAAGTATTAAATAATCTGGGCGATTGTCAGTAGCTTTAGTTATCCAGCACGCAAAGTGCGTGTGTCGTATTATATTGTCATCTGTGACCTGTCTGTCTCTGCCATATTTTTCCATATTATCTCAAAAATAACACTATTTTTGGAAAAGGCTTCAGAACATGAAATGCATGTTTTGATTTCGCCTACTTCTTTACCTGCAACATTTCTCATTCTAAGGGGAGTTCAGCGAAATATTATCATACATTTACGTAGGTCTTCACGTAAAATAGTCGTTATTCTTCTCATATTTTAATTATACTTGAATTTTCTCAACATATTTTCGAAAAGTATTTAAATATTGAATTTCATAAAAATTCTACAAGTGGAAGCCGAGTGGTTCCGTGAGGAAAGATGGAAGAACGGACAGACAGATAGACAGACAGACATGACAAAGCTAATAGTCGCTTTTCGCAATTTTGTGAACGCACCTAAAAATACACAATTCAATATATAAAAATTGTGTTCAACCTGGCCATACAAAGTTGTTTTATAAAAGCAAATTTCCATTCAGACATGTACCAAACTTTCATCAACCCAATGGAATGAAAGCATTCCCAAAACGTTTGAGTGTGTTGTGCATTCTCAAGTAAACACACATGTTCTACTCAATGAATGAATATTATGAATATAAGGATGAGGGAAGAATTAAACTTTAACAGGCTGATGCGCTGTTACATTATTCTAACCTGGTTAATAGTATACAATAATGATAACAACACAAA
>Ga0123354_10007743_pt1 | contig 16248 bp, 5 predicted proteins | sample TergutLab28metaG_2_FD_97872 | JGI IMG/M metagenome (GOLD analysis project Ga0123354, IMG submission 97872) | Labiotermes labralis P4 segment gut microbial communities from Petit-Saut dam, French Guiana - Lab288 P4 | ecosystem: Host-associated > Arthropoda: Insects > Digestive system > Gut ...
AAATAAATTAACACACAAAACCTCTATCATTACAGCCTACACAACGCAACAAGTAGTCGCAAGCTCCTGAAGATGGACATATTAACGTCTGAAACATGTTGAGCAGTAGATAATAAAGCAAGTTTCATCTAGTTGGTCAACCTTTATTCAAAAATTAAACATTTTCTTTATATTCCAGGAATCAAGTCTGATTACCGGATTTCCCGACTCACTTCTAGGCACTGTATTGACTGAGCTACGCGGCACATCATAATGTGTTTTATATGATTATTTGTGTGTGTTATATATTACTCCGTCCATGGAGGAGAGTATTTCTTCAGAAGCTAACGGTTCTCAGCTAGTCACGAATTTCCCCACGTATGGAACCCGAAGGTTCATTACCACGTTTACAATTGCCCGCCACCTGTCCCTATCCTGAGTCAGATCAATCCAGTCCATGCTTCTCCATCCCACTTCCTGAAGATCCATCTTGTGTGACATATTACAGAATAGGTTTATAATTACTATCTACACAACTGATTTAAAAATGTTACATAAACGTAGGACTACATATTTCAGCCACTAGTGATCATCCTCATGCTGATACAATATACAAAATTGAAATTAACTAGTGTTAATATTGTAATTTTAATGTTATGTGTATTAACGGCCTAAGGATGAACGGTAGTGGTTGAAATATGTAGACATATGTTAACATAACATAATAAAATCAGTTATGTTAATGGAAACTATTAAACCACGATTACATATTTCTTATGTTGCATTTTTCGATGTTAGGAAATGTACAGATTGGAAGAGGAGAGTCATCAGTGAAAAGTGGTGAGAAGTGATGCAGAAGGACGTGGAAGTGACCAAATTGTAACTCGTGTTACTGAAGTTTCATAGAGAGACTAAAAAATGGCACAAATCTCCGCAGACTGTGTTGCCGGTGTCTCGGACGACATTCAAAGAACGTTTCTCTCAAATTAAACGCACAGTACAATCGTTACCGCGACACCAGTGTACTCAGTAGGTCCCAGTTTAGATTCTGCCTTTTGGTTTTTATTACCACCCAAAGACATAAACCTTTTCCAGATTCATGTGTCCGTCTCTGCAGACGGACTTGGTACAAGCAAATTACGCTGAAAAATTTCGATGTGCATGTCTGTTGAAATAGCGATTGTTCCTTCATCTGCCTGCTTCTCTGTCCACAAGAAAAAAATCGGCCTCCACTGCAAGCATTTTGTGACATCCTGTTTTGAAAAGGTTCGCGAAGATTGGACGAATAATAAGATTACCTTAAAACCTGACAAAATTAAGGGACGCCTGCCCTGAAGACCTACCTGAAATTTGTGGCATTCATGTCTGTGCACTAATGTTTAAAATTCAATTATATGTCAACAAATACACTATATTAAAATACAAAGTTTTTACAATTAAAGCACCCAATCTCCAACACACGTGGGTCACTGAGGATGAGCCACAGAAAAGTTTCGAAACATGTGGGAGTTCTAATGTTTTAATTGTAAAAACTTTGTGTTGTAATATAATGCGTTTGTTGGTAAATTCTTGAATTTTACCTATCTAGCTATTGACCATATATAGCTGAATGCTTCATGGGATGAACGAAGCTTGAGAATAACTTTGTGTAGTTAATAAAAACACACGTTTTATTCCGAAAAAAATCCTCGAAACGTGCCGTTTGCGAGAACATTACAGGAAATACGGCAGAACTGCAGAAACTGAATAATCAGTTGAAGCTGGGATTGTCATATTGGTCCACATAGATGTGATTTTCGTGCCAGGTCATTAGGACAAAACGTAAACACAATCTCATATGCAGTCACATGTAAAAGCGGAAAAATGTCCAATGAATTTCGTATTATTACGAATTGTTATCAATTATCCACATTGAACTATACAGTGAAGCATGGGTACACTCTGCCAGTGTTTGTGTAGGTAATACCGGAGTGCTGATAAGTCCTTAGCCCGACCAGGAAAGAAACAAGCTCGGAAGCATGTCAGGGACGCGCGCGATTTCAACAACATAGAGACGGGAGCTGTCATCAATTTTTTTTCCCTGCAAAGTAAGGCGCCGAAGAAAATTCACGCCATTCTGACAGAAATATTAGTTTATTTCCTTCCTGGATGGGCTAAGGGCTTATCAGCACCCCTGTACTTAAATAAATGCGCAAAAGAAATGAGAAGTATTTGGAAATAACTGCAAAAGAGGTACGTAGGGTTACTATAATTAAGCCAGTACGAACTATTTGGACAGATCGAGAAGTTAAGATGGGAAAAATTTCAGTTTTACCCTTTAGGTACATTTTCTGTCATGTATATTCTACTCGGATGGTTTAAGGCTCTATTATGTGAAACTATGGCCATTGTATATACATCAGATATGAGGCAAATGAATACAGAACATCGGTTGAGTGACCCTTACCTTACAAGTGATGTCCGAATTACTCGAAAGAGAAGCTCGTCTCAGTTTACGTTTCCCACCACAATACCATATATTACCCTGGGAGCGAACTTAGGCCTTTGCGATGCGATACCTGATTTATGGTACGACCTAAATTTTGCTGCAATACACGTACATTTCCCGAGAGGCCACATAAACACAGTTATCTTATATTATTGTGGCTTCTGTACTGGGTACATAGGAATGACGTGAAATATGCACCGGGTCTAATTGTAAGCCAGCTGGTAGATGCGGTACAATAAAGCAGGGGCAATTGATGTGACGGATTTTGTTGAGTTTAGTGTCAGTGTATCCTCCGACATGGTGAGTGTTTTGTGATCAATCTGGTTGTAACATGCTGCATACTGTGCCCGTATGTCGTCATACAGCTCAAAGAAGGTTTGGAATTCAGTCCTGCATACTGCCATAAACTGATATTCTTTCTGCAGACAGAAGGTAGGTGAATTGAATTTGAGTGTTCCGGTCATGCATCTTGTAACATAATACTCAGTTACACTACCTTATCGATCCTATTTGAAACTTGTGATCCGATTTCGAAATATCTTTCAAATATTCCACATGAGATAGTTCATATATTCGTTTCTATATTTACAGGTGTAATAAATAAATAAATAAATGTGAATGTATGTATATATCAAAGTGAAGGAAGTAGCGAATGGGGTATAAAAGGATTCTTTATTGCAAACGCTTGGGGTGGAAACTTGCGATAAACTTGTCTGACGTCACGTAGCGAGGACCGTGGATGCAGTGAATTGTAGAGGTGTGCTGTAAAGCATTGTCGGATGGTATTTCTGAGGTTCCGTGTGTCACATCACACTTTGGGGAAAAACCGTCAAAGAGTTACAGAGTTTGAATAGACCTGCATTTTAACTATATTATAGTTTTCGACGTGCGTATTACATCTACTTCGGAGAACGCTCTGGTGCAGTTGGATGAGGCACTTATCTAAAAGGCAGAAAGAAGCGGGTTCGATTCCCGATTGTTTCCTTGGAATTTTTCATTGATATAATCCTTCCGGCCGCGCTATGACCCTGGGGTTGTTTAGTCTCTGACATAAATGAGTACCAGACATATTTCCTGGAGGGTAAAGGCGGGCGATGATTAGAGCTGAAAAACTTAACACCTTCATGTGTCAGATGTCATGAAATCTGGGAAGCGAAACCTCCCGGAACCCTCAGGGCTTGTCCAGTCTTGTAAAGGGATTCCGTTACCTTTGTTACATCTGCAGCCAACAAACAATGCTAACACATTTAATGAATACATCTAATGATTTATAATCTAACATTTAATGCATGTGATATGAGGTAGTGAGAATGAACAAAAATATTTTTTTAGCGCAAGGATATGATGACGCTGCCGTAAATGTCGAAGTTTTCCGTAAACTTTCAATAAAGTTTCTTCAATAAACATTATGATCGCTGAACGTGGGCGTGGTTGATATTGAAGAATGGAGAACTGAATTTACCTCGAACTGAGAAGAAATGAACCAGGCAATAGATAAATTTGTTTGTATGCTTCATTAAACACCACATCATGAAGACACGTCGTGAAGGTAGTCGTAGCCGTACGCACTTTTATCTTTTAGCACTTGATGCGGGTGAGTGATCATATTCGTGTTCACACAGCTTGTTACGAACAGACGGATTGATTGCACGGGAAATCCGTAGAATGCGAAAGTAGCTGAAACTACAACTTGATTGACGCACGATTTAGTTCACATTGTTTTCCAAGTCTGAAGCCCAGGTGACCCATGGCACCCAAATTACGCTATTGTCAATTTGTTCTCCCTTTTTTTTTTTTGAACTTATTTGACAGGGTCAATAAAATATATCCGTTTCCTAATGTTGTGCTTCTATTTGTATTAAAGCTGATGATGAAGTTAAGACGCTGTACTTCACACACTAAAAATCATTGCTCCACGCAAGGATATAATCAGCACGTATGCGCACACACACACACACACACACACACACACACACACACATGTGCATAGACCACCTAATGCACTCTTACGTAAAAGATTAATTAACATTTCTGAAAAAAATGGAACTATAGCTGTGGTTAATCACAATCCCCCTGCTGTCGCTGTGTGTGTACCATACTGCCCATAAGCCACACACATAGGTACAGACCCCGACTGACATAATAAGATAAAATAGACAATAAAATCATCGCATGTATTGATTTACTGTGTGTGAATATCACACGTATGATATTGTGGGACTTTTTACGTTCTGTGTAAACTCCTTGTAAATTTCAATGGGAGGAATTTGTAAACGGAAACATCTAGATGTCGCTCTCACAAGTTGTCCTTCCATTTAAGGACAGTTGTATATTTCCACTCTTTGAGGAACATTATCGTATCACTGTTTAACAGAATGTGTACGATGTGAACTCAGTAAGCTATGTCAGACAGAAATTCTGATATAATCTGTCTTCTTCAAACGAAGAATGATATTTCACAACCGAATGCAGCACGGGTACTTTCCGTTGAAGTCCTTTGATTCCATGTTCCCAACTTCTTAGTAAATTGTACCAAGTCTGATTGCTAACACACTCGAATTATATGATGATGTAATATAGGAGGACCTGGCTTGATATAATGCAAGGAAGCTCGAAATTAAGAATGTTGTCATCTCTGACAACAATTTCCTAATATGTCCCATGGAAATATCCGTTATAAATCATAACATTTGAGGACTAAAGTAAGATCATAATTTCACTAAATACTCATGACATGAACTTGGAAATTTATTGAAAGGCAGCTTGGCAAAACAAGTTCTCCTGTTGCGGTAAAAAAAATGTTTACCAGTTGACATAAATTTGAAATCTTAGGCTGGTTGACGTTTATTGGTTCTTCTGAGGTTCTCGATTGCACTAACTCCTAGACTTATTTAAATTAGAGAAGAAGCGTGTAGTTCAGCTACACAGATGTATTGATAATTGGCCTGAAGTTTTTATAAGAGATATTTCATCTTTCTTTGAAACTTCGTGTTATGGAATAATATATAGAGCTCTGAAGAGAAATTTAATACATAGAGTAAGATTCCTTCATTCTGTATCGTCAAGTTAAGCCCTACGTAAGTCCCTCATGGCCTGTATTGTAAAGGAAGTATCTGCTCTGATATCACCCAAATATTTTAACTATGGGATATGGAATGAGCTCACACCATGACTCTGTTTTTAACACGAAGGTATCTGCAGCCATTCTTGCATCACAATTTATCGTATCCGACGTCATCATACTTCGCGTTAGGAACATCAAAAGCGTCTTCATGTCATCAATTCTTGCTTCAGGCATCGCTGGTAAGCCCCTATTTCCACCTTCTTAACCCACCCTTGCCCCTCCCCCCCGTTTCCTCAACTACCACCTATATACGTATTTTCTCTCTAAGAGGAGAGCAAGGGAGAAGGTGACAGACTCTCCTTCTTTTTGGAAACTCATTGAATCTAGAATCTCTTTTGAAAATCCATTTCACGTCACCAACAGAAGGGAAGACCTGCAACTCATTTTTTCACTATTTTATTTCCTTCCCTTCAATTTCGTGTTTTTATGTACATAGACTCACATACAGAAGTCAAGGCAGCTTACTGATCGCTTTGATCTTCAACTCTTTTGAATAGCACAAAGGCAAATATAAAATGTAAAGTGGACTCTGTGCTTAATTAAGCAATGAAAGCATAATTGGAGCGGAGGTATAGGGTTACATGTTCTTAATCTCGTTACTAGATGGAGGTGAGTTGTTAGATTCATGGAGTGGCCGCCATTTTCCGAGGGGAAATTCTCCTGTGTCTATTGAATAGTAGGATGGGTGAACTCCATAAATAGTCTGAATGGTCTGGAACACAAAAATATATCTTTCACGTGCGTGAAATCGAATCCTTATTTCTCTAATCTTCAGTCAATAGTCTAATCACCATACCGACTGAGCTATCCCGCGTAAAAAAATTAGAAAGAACCAAATAAAGTTTTATCAGTTCCTACGACAGATGAAGAAGCAGCAGGACACCGTAACCACGAAGCTTCTTCAACGAAGTTCCCTAGTTCACAAATTTTGCTTTAATCGCGCATTATATTTGTGTAGGACGTAGCAGTTATAGTAGGAATTGCAAGCAACAGATGACGCAAGTTTCAGTCTGTGTGTCGGATTCTACCCGTGGGATAAGTTGATGTGCAATGGCAATGATATAAAACTTGGTTCCGCGGAAAGACTTCATAGTGTAGTTCTTTTTTTTGTGATTGGAACACATCTATCATACAGCGCTAATTGCTAGGGGTGTAATAAATGTGCGACCCTTCGCAGCATTGTAGGGCTAGAAAAAAAATAGTCGAACAGATATTCATGGTGATGATTGCAACGGATGGCCCAACACTTGAAGGAAAGATGTAAAAATAGTACTAATGTAGGCCAAAGAATACTTGTGAGGTGTCGGGTCCCACGAAAATGAGAAAGTGGAATTGGTTGTTCGTGATGTTATCTGAAACATGAAGAAGGAGGCAGTTGGTTCTTTGGAAAAGTCGATGCGTATCTACAAGGCTACACAGCCTAATAATCCCGAAGCCTGTAATTTTCATTTATCCCTAATCTCTGCAATTCTGATGCTCATTTTCTCCGAGAGAAACCCATAGAAACAAGTAATTGAAAAACAGCAGTGTTGAATATTCAAGTTGCCAGCTACTGGCCTGTAATAGTCACGCTGTGTTATAGGCAGTAACATAGAGGACATTAAATCCTGTGGCGTGGGCACGCACACACACACACACACACACACACACACATCTGTATGGTTGCGGGGTTTAGCCTGTTAATCGTGCCTTGCTTTGCAATTTGCTGTTATGTCATACACAAGATAATGCCACGTTACAATGTTCTATAGATAAGGTGTATTGTTTACGAGGTTTAGTGCCTGCCTTGTGATTTACTGAGTGACAGCTCAGGGATATTTCTCACAAATACATTTATCGGAGCTTCTAGATTTATGAGAAATACTGGCCACTTCGATAAGTCTCTCCATTTCCTGGGAATCGGTCAGGTGGTGTAATGAAATGGCCAGCAGTGCGCCTGAAAAGAGCCTTTGTCATGCGGGCCTGCACTCTCTTCCGGTATCACCTGCTTCTGAGAGCGGCTGGAACAATGTGTTGATTATAGTTGCGGACAAATAACGGGTAGTTTTCTTCGGACCTACAACTCAAAGTAGCAGGTTTCTCCTTGAGAAGATGATATTCTTTCAGCTGGCCAAGTAATTACCCACTTTGTATTGAACCGGAAAGCTATTTTATTATTATTATTATTATTATTATTATTACACGTATTATTATTCATAAAAGCCTAAAACATAAATCCTACAATAATATCTACACTCTCTCTATAATTCCCGTTGCGTGTGTTTTTAATATTGTCTTCCCGTATAACAGTAATGGTTTCAAAAAATCTCTTCGGCTTTCCTATGCGTGCTGTTTGCCCGCCCATAACATCGTTCTTCATGTTAATAATATTTCGTGAAGGGTATCAATTATGCAGCTCCTCTTTATGGCATATTCTTATCCTCCTATATCTCCTTCGTCTGATATCCAGTATTCCTCCTCTTTAGCTAACACCTCTAATCAGTGTCCTGTTCTTAATATAAGGGACCAGGAGTAAGGCTCATACAAGAATAAGGTAAAACTATGATTTCGTACTACACTTTAACGTTTGGCCGGGATAGCTCAGTCGGTAAAGGGACTCGTTTCGGGTTGGACGGTCTGGGGATCGAATTCCGGTGGGACGAGATTTTTCGCACCCGTTCAAATCGGCACTGGGGCCCTCCCAGCCCCCTATAGAATGGGTACTGGGTCTTTATCGGGGGTAAAAGCGGTCGGGGTGTGGCGTTGACCACCCACCCTCATATAGCACCGAGGGTAAGAAAGAGCAGAATTATAATTCTACTCCCCTTCGGGGACTTCGTGGCCTGTTTTAGTTTGAACTTTCCTATAATGTTTAAGTTTTAGGCCTTAAAATTGATTGTATTATGTGGAGACCACCTTTTTCGGTTCGTCCGTTCGTCTGTCTCTCCGTCTGTCTGTCTGTGACCTAGTATGAAATAATCAAATTTTTTTTTATTTTAAAGAAATTTCTTATAAAAGTTTATTTTACATGATGATGTTGTAGACAGGCTTTAGTTTCCTGATAATCGTCTCTTTGATAAGCATCCTTCACATAAGGGCAGAAATGGACTTTCCGTTTTTCGTGAGAATTTTTAGTGCAGTTTGGTAAAGCGATCTCGATGTAAAGCAATTGTGAAGTGTGTGGAAATTGTTGCAGTATGACATACTTTGCAACCTAATTAATGGTGTAAATAAAATTCTGCCAATTTTCTACACTTTCTCCGAATTTAGATACAATTTGGAACAGCAGATATCCACAAAATATGATCAAGTTTTGAATTCGATAAAAATCGCGCAGCAAAAGAATACCTAACTATGAGTGTATTCATTTTTACCCCTACTTTCCACATTTACATTCCGATTTGAGCGACTTCCTACATAACAAATCTACAAGCAACGCTGACGAACGTTTCTGAATTTCCTGCAAGTCGCAAAAAATAAAAAAATAAAAAAAAGAAGAGATTTTGGGAGTTAGTGAAATTACGGCGTATACCGTAGAACAGTATGCCATTTTGAAAGTGAATAAGCCTTGGTAATGCGCCTATTCTACGTCGCTGTATACATTATTTGTCATCTTGTATCGCGGAAAGAAAGAAGAAAAATTTTGAACCGAAGATTAACAAACATTAATCGAAATTACCCTGTTCTTAATTTGAGACGTAAGGTACTCACCTCGGTGAATACGACGGACGTGATACTGTAGTTGGTGTAGCGACTCGCTACGGGCCGGACGGTTCTGTGTTCTATCCCCTCTGAAGGCAAGGTTTTCCGCACCCGTCCAGTCCAACCTCTAGGCCGACACAGCCTTCTGTACAATGAACACAATGTCGCTTGTCAGGGAATACAGTGGCCGGAGCGTGATATTTACCACCAAAACCGATTAGAGCCATTATTTTATCCCCGTTTCAGCGTATTCATGGCTTGTTATACGGTGAAATTTAGCTTTTTTTACTTCGATGAATACCCGATTTATGATCCTAAGGGATATGACGCTGTGAAGCCATGTAAATGGGTACCAGCATTTCGATATGAACTTCTGTCTGCATCGTCAGAATATTATTGTGCCCTAAAGGTTACTCCGAAACGTTGGCAAACATCTACTACACTAAGCTGCACTACACTAAGCTGCACTACACTAAGCTGCACTGCTCTCATTTCTAACAGTCTCAGCAACAAATTTTCTTTATAACGCCATAATTTGTTATTTGTTAGTTGTAAGCGGCTGTAAAACACTGCAGTATTGGTTTGAATATGATTTTAAATACAAGTTTCCTTGCACTTGCAATTACATGGTTTTACCTTTCGATGAATACTTTCAATAAAATTCACTCACACATGGTGTACATACATACCATTTATTAGTAGGCGGGTCACATGTGTATCCCCATTTTGGGCCACTGGTTTGTGATACCCTGTAGCCTGATATGTCGCAGATGGGAGGATGATATTAAAATGGATTTTCATGAAGTGCGGTAGAGACAGGTACTACACAGATTTGGCTCAGGCTTGCTCAGGTGGCGCTTGTGCATGCGGGAATAAACCTTCGAGCTTCATACAGTGTGGGGAATTGCTCGACTAATTGAGGACCTGCTAGTTTCTCAAAAAGGCCGCAGTTCCATGGTGTTAGTTAGTTGGTTGGTTAGTTAGTTGGTTGGTTGGTTGGTTAGTTAGTTAGTTGGTTAGTAGACTGATAGTCCGTTAAGTATAGTTTAGAGCAGCCGTTCTTAATCTTCGGTGTAAGGAAATCCGAGCGGTCCGTGAACTTGGATGGGAAAAATAGTTACAACCTTACTTTCACTAACCTAACCTAACTGAAATTTAGCTTTTTATTAAAAACTGACTCTATGCAACAAAGCAATTTATGACTTTTAAATTCCAAAATTTTGTTAACTTCAATAAATCTCACAATCTCTATTTTATGCATTTAAACACATTTGCTTTAAAAAAAAGTCCGTTGTTTTCACCAGACTCTCAAAGGGGTCCATAACACGAAAAAATTTAAGAACCCCTGGTTTACAGAAAATGAGGATGATAGAACTTCTACCTTGAAAAGGGAAGCAGTACATTCCTTCATAAAATTTCTTAACTTTCTAACAGCTTAAATAGCCACAGTTTCTCAATGTAGGTCTTCGTCACCCTACAAATATTAAATCTTGCACCCGAAATCTCTTTCGGGCCGGAGGCATAAACTTCTTCTACAGCGGTAATGCCTGATGCACTGCTCTGATGCTTGATGGGTTTGTTCAAGTAAGTGATGAGCTTTTGGACGGTAACGATCTCTTAGGGCTCAGAATGCCAGGGATCAATACCACTGACACATAATCTCTCCCATTGATCTCATTTGTAATAATCTGGTCTTAACCCTTTACGAACATTCTCCTAGAAATCCTGTTCTTTCGAATGACTCGCACTAATAATAAAAGTTGACACCTTGCTTTAATTAAACATCAAGCCGTGAAAGGGTAGGAGAGAATGAAGGTAGTGTACATTATGTTGTTAACTTCAGCGGATGGGAGTGGCCACCTTCAAATCCAGGACACTTACCTCAAGAAAAAAGAGCTTCTTTACCATTAAATACGAAACTAGTTGGGGCCTAGACTCTGTATGGCCCTTTTTTGGAGAGGATAAAACCGAAACTTGATTTTTAGGTCACCAGCCTGAACCTTGGTTGCTGTAATAAATGTACTATTCTAACCCCTCCCCCCTTTCCTATAATGTAGAATATGTAAAATACGAATTTATCATGAAGGTGAATGTTAAGATTAGCGCTCAGATTTCGTAGAATGGTAGATAGCAAATTTTCAGAGGAAATGATCCTCTCCAGTTTCTGGAAGTAAGAGTAATATGGTGTATGGTTTTAACTTTTGCAGAATATTGTAGTGCATGTAGTAGGGTGCTACATCCCTACACCATGTAGTGCAACGAAGGGCTACTTGAATTTGAGGAGGTCGTCACCTGATCCCTAAGGGTTATAGACCAAAAACAGTTCAAACCTTCTGTCAGCCCTTCCCATAGACTTCTGTTTCGTACTAACTGGTTTTCCCTTTTCAAGGTACCAACATGCTGTTTTCTTCTAAAGCATGGAAATTTTTCTTCTACTCTTGAAATCGTATCCCAGAAATGTAGGTGCCTCTCTACCACAATACGCGGCTGTACATCCCAGAGGATAGCACTTTCAGCCGCTTTGGAGTAGTCGCGAACAGCGCCTACCAGCCTCGCCCTAACTGTCCTTCTAAGTCCGTCTCTCTGCTTGAATCAGCAGGTTTACCACTGGATGTATTTGGGTTAAATTCGATATTGGGGACTTCGTTAAAATATGTAGATAAAAAATTCAAATTTTAAAAAAATCGGTCAAAAATACCGGGCAGTTGATATGAAGACTTGTGAAGTTTGACTGTTTCCGGCGACATTAATTCGCCACAGAAGCGCTTTCTGGTGTCAGGCTCTCTGGATAGTTGAGGAGTTATAAAGTTTAAGTGTCAAGCAACACACACAATGCCAACCTATTTTGTTACATTTATCGCAATAAATAAACAAAACCTCAGGTCCTTTTCTCTAATTACAAATTAGTTAGTTTTTAGGCGCGTTCGAAAAATTGCGAAAAACCGGCAATTGGCTTCTTCATATCCGCCCGTTTTTCCGTCAGTCCGCATGGATAAACTTGGCTCACACTGGGCGGATTTTCATGACAGTTGATATTTGAGTATGTTTCGGCAATCTGTCGAGAAAATTCAAGTTAATTAAAATCCGACAAGAATAACTGGTACTTTACATGAAGACCAATATACATTTTTGATCATAACTTACTCACTTGTTCTTCGAATAAGGAATGTTTCAGACAAAAGTTGTAGATAAGAATCAAAACATATTTTATGTTCAACAACGTTTTTTTTTCGAAAATCCTGCCATTTACGATATTACGTGGAAAAATATTGTAGCGGCGGTTAGGTCACAGATGACAATATGGTGCATAAGAATTACATGTTGGATATCGAAGGCTACAACACACTCTCAGTATGTCATACATTTTGCTATTCCACGGCAAAAGTGATTGAAAGAACGCGCCTCAATATTATGTTATGCTACATTGCCTGGCTTGGTTTATTTCTCTTCTTTGCATACGATCCGAAGTCTACGTTTTAATTAGGTGTACGTACCCAGATGATCATTGGAATACAATTACCTCATGCTTAACCTGTTATTGGAAATTTAGATATTTGGTAATTCAATTTTAAATGAATTTCGGAAAATATCCTGGGTAACAGCGTCGTGTTTGTTTGCGTAATTCTGAATCTGGTTGTTGAGCCGGGAGGTGGGAACATTGAATTAAGAAATTAAAAGATATTTGAAGCCACTTTATGGCACTAAATAACGCTCGTTACTATAATGTATCACCTACATTAAGAACTTAAAATTCGGTCTTTTGCCTACAGCTTGAATCTCAGAATTAATATTTATTTTCTTCCAAGCAAATTTAACCGTTTGATGCTTAAAATGGAAAAAGTGTTTTATGAAGTAGAAGAAACATATTTAAATAAAGTTCAGATGTAATACTTGATTCTATGCCATTATATTCTCTTCCCGTGATGATGAAGTTACTGGTATCGCAGTAGCAGTGACAGTAGTGGTAACGGTAGAAGGTATTACATTCCAGGTAAGGTATTGAACAATATGGAAAATTTCTGTGTAAAGTTGTAGGGTTCTGTAGGTACAGTTCTTTCTTCTTGCTTTCTGTGTCAGCGGCTGTGCATGGGAAGTGAAATAAAGGGTTCGGTCTTGCAGGATTGAAATGGTCTACCAAATTCGGAACCATGATAGTCGAGAAAGAAGAAATCACGTGTCCCCTCTCCAGGGTCATAAACATTTTTCCTTCCTTTACCCCAGAAAGCCTAAGGTTCCATCTCCAACTCAGCGCCACAATACAACTTAAGTATCCAAATCAGTACATCAGTACCATCGAAGGGTCGGAATGTAGTGAATAAGGAATCGAAAAGGTAGTCAATTTAAATACTAACTTTGATAGTCTACTCGACAAAGTCGTTCTTCAGGATACAATAATTCTGCTGCTGTTACTGCTACTACTACTACTACTACTACTACTACTACCACCACCACCACCACCACCACGACTACTACTACTACTACTACCAACACCACCACCACTACTACTACTACTACCACCACCACCACCACTACTACTACTACTAATACCACCACCACCACCACCACCACCACCACCACTAATGCAACCACTTCTATTACTACTACTACTACTACTACTACATCAAGAACATACCAGGTACATATTACCATCTTTTGGACAGAATTTTAAGACGTTTTACATGTTGCTGTGATTTTTAATTTATATAGTACCTTAGAGGTTTTTAGTTTAAATATTTAAAACATTTACACAGTTTAACCTACCACTGTTGTTTAAAACTCACGTGACAAATTTTGACACAAAACTGGTATTGTACTTTGTAGACTTCAAAAAAGTGTGTTATTACCTCTCCTGGCACGTGTCTTATACACAGTGTGATCAATCGTCTAAAATATATGACGCCCCTGCATTTAAGCCAATGAGTGAAAGAAATTTGAGAAACAGAGCACCAGGAGCAGGAAATCAAGTACCATTGACTGAACAGAAAATAATTAAACCTGAGAGTCAAACCTGGTTTTAGAGCCAGCACAGAACAATTCAGACAACAGACATAGACTACCACGGTACATGGGAAGAGGAAAAGGAAGGAGATAATTGCGGTAAAGAAGAAAAAGAACAAATGACACTTGTCAGAGAGAGACAAGTAGGTCTTTTATGTGCTCCGTGATTATTGCTCTCTATCTCTCTATGTCTCTCTGCAACAGTGCATTCAAAAAGAGATTCCAGATATCGAGCTTCATCGACAAGTGGCCCTATTCTGTCTCTCTGTTCACCCTGGAATGAGCAGGAGAACGAGTTGGTCATTAATTGAAAAGAGCGAACAATTATGCGCAGCAAGGGAATATTGGAGAAGGGTTGTTATTAGGCTTTATAACTAACCCCCATCCACTCTTATACATTTTCAAACCAATCTTTATAATCACCATTGTTCACTCGACCTATTACCCTCTGCCCTCTTCATAACACTGTGAGGCGTAAATTCCATCCGCTATGAAAAGGGAGCATTGCATTTTGTACGTTCGCAAAGAAAAGTTGTAAAATTGCATCTAAAGTTTCACCACGTCTGTATCTGCCAGTCCGTCTGTCCGCGGGTAACACCTCGACAACTGTTGGAACGACGTCTTGCGTTTTGGTATTGGGAAGTGGTATAAAAGTTATTAATAATTCCTAATTTATTGAAGGAAAGATAGAAGGGACGAGAAGATGAGGAAGAAGAAGCAAGCAGCTACTGGATGACATTGAGAAAAATATAAGTTACTGAAATTTTAAATAGGAAGAAATAGATGTCACTGTATTGAGAACTCAATTTGTAAGGGGCTATGAACTTGTCGCAAAACAGACTAGACAATATATGGTGTAATATTTGAATTTCCGGGAAATTTAAAGTCCTTAGAAACTGTACTGCCACTCAGTGGTACAGTACATCCTCTTTCTTAAAGGCACATTTTTTTGCCGGATAAGACGGTTCGCTTGTCTTAGTATACTAGAAAGCAATGGCGGTCTCAGACTAACTGCTGGTAGTGAAACCAGCGTCAGAGATTTTTCGAGCGAGTCACTAGACAAAGATATCCTGGTTTTCTAGCCTGCGGGATGGGACGTGGGTCTCATAAAATGAAATTCATGTTGAATATCCACAAAATACCCATATATCCTGGACGGCTTCCATAGAGGAATTAGGTGAGGACGTCATCGTATGAATCGGACTGTGGAAAGAGAGAAAGAGGATGAAAAGGAGAAGAAAAAGTAGAAGAAAGAGAAGAAGAAATGGATATTTACTTAAGTAATAATTACAAAAGTAAAATAAAATAATAGCAGATCTGTAAATTTTAGACTAACGCCTTATAATATTCATAATTTTGTTTCCATAAAAGTTTAGGAATGCAATGTTCAGATGGGAGATCATTATTTCTATAAGAAGGAATTCTCATTCAGTAGATCAAATTAGGATTTGATTTCTTTCACCGAATAATTTTTTATTTGGCTAAATAATTAGAACTGTCATAAAAAGTAATGAGTTTTAGAACATTTCTTCTGCCAGTCAGATCTGAGACTGCTGCTACAGTAGCTACAGTAGACACAGTATTTACCGCTGCTACAGTAGCTACAGTAGACACAGTATTTACCGCTGCTACAGTAGCTACAGTAGACACAGTATTTATTCCTGCTACAGTAGCTAAAATAGGCACAGTATTTACTGCTGTTACAGTAGCTACAGTAGACACAATATTTACTGCTGCTATAGTAGCTACAGTAGACACAGTATTTACCGCTGCTACAGTAGCTACAGTAGGCACAGTATTTACTGCTGCTACAGTAGCTACAGTAGGCACAGTATTTACTGCTGCTACAGTAGCTACAGGAGGCACAGTATTTATCGCTGCTACAGTAGCTGCAGTAGACACAGTACTTATCGCTACTACAGTAGCTACAGTAGACACAGTATTTACCGCTGCTACAGTAGCTAAAGTAGGCACAGTG
>Ga0123354_10007745_pt1 | contig 16247 bp, 6 predicted proteins | sample TergutLab28metaG_2_FD_97872 | JGI IMG/M metagenome (GOLD analysis project Ga0123354, IMG submission 97872) | Labiotermes labralis P4 segment gut microbial communities from Petit-Saut dam, French Guiana - Lab288 P4 | ecosystem: Host-associated > Arthropoda: Insects > Digestive system > Gut ...
AAGTCATGCCTGTTTGCCGATATTTGAGTACAAACCTGTGTTGTGAAATATTATTTGGGGGAAAAGAACATTGTAATAAAATGTGTTTATATTCTGGTTTTTTTACAATGGGGTCATATTGACCCCATGGTACTCTTAACATAACTTTTTTCATAGTACCAGAGCAGGGTTAAAATAAGCGTGTCTTTATGTTCTTAGTAGGACTTGTGTGTGGTTTACACTGCCATCATACTGCAGTATTTCATTTGTGGTAATATTCAAAACAAACATACTTCTGACAGTTACTGCTCAGTATGCCCTTCAAATTCTTGAGTGGTTACACAGCACAGAACAAACTGCCTCACGATTTATCGCTTATCATTTGTAAGCAGTATGTACCCGGTTCGAATTCCAGACGGGACACTTCATTATCCCGTATGAATTTGTGGTTGTTTTCCTCAGTCGAAAAAATCTGTTAGTCCACGACCACTTCCTCCAGAATTATAATTACAAATGCTGTAATTAATGTAAATAAACTAAGCCAGTGTTAGCGTCGTTAAATAAACAGTAAGTACTTCACTTTAATATTGTCACTGCTCCGTAATTGTATTGTCATCTTTCAGTCTGTTATGAGTGTGAATGAGGAACTGTAGGTTTGCAGTTCAGCATCAAGGGTCGATGAAAACGGACGTTTTCCTGATTGTGACCTGTGCTGCACATGAACTGCTTCTGATTTGCCGGGCGTGGTGCAGTGGAGCTGTACGTCTGCATGTTCGGGTATGTTATACCTACTGTGCGTTGTTGATTAAGCCCTTTGAGCGGTGTCTTGTACTTATCAGGTTGGGCGGAGCTGATGCGACTGTCGACCTTACGGGAGCTCAAGCCATGAGTGCAAGCAAACACGGATCAGGTTCCCTAGTTCTCTGTACTTATCAGGTGACCGTCCGCGCTGCCTAATACTCGCACTCTATGCCAGTGAAACAGGTGGAGCAGGACAGGTTTCAAAACACGCGGAATTCATTTTCAATTTACCGAACCTTTTTTTTCTTCTGTTTTCTCTTACAAGCCCGAATTCCTTTATTTACTGCCATGATTTGTTACTTTTCCTGTGCCGTTTATGTCACTTCCTCTTTCTGCACACAACTTTGCTTTTTTTATTTATTGTTTGCTTCTTCGTTTATTTATCGTCTGTTTCCGCACGGCCTACTCGGTTTAAGGTAGGAGTGATCAATGAATTTGGCTGGCAATCCTTTTCATCCACATGGGTAATATGTTACATCTTTAGACGTGAAGTGCTATCTGCGGTGTATTCCTACCGTTGGTACAGACGACAGAGTAACGTAACTGAAAATTGATACATATAAACAAGCTTATCGCCAAGAAATTGCACTAATTCCTGAACGTGAAAGCACTCCTACATGTTTCGGATATTATTTATAGCTATTGTCAGTGAGTGTCAATATTTAAAAACATATACAGCGTTATGGTAACAGTTTTGTCAATTGTAAATGGCAAAATATACAACGCCAGTGTTTTATTAAAATTGTGTTCAAATTATTATTATTATTATTATACAAGACAGTCCTTGAAATATTCTGCATCCAAATGTCTTGAAATAGAGAATTCTCTTCCTAGTTTATTCGAATGGTGAAATCTGTGTGATGTCGCTCTGTGCACACGCACTGAACTACTGTATTACTCTACTCAGTGCAGAGTGATGGTGCAATTTGTTGGTGGTACACTTGTTTAAATTAACAGAACTTACGCGTTTTGGATCTAAAGAATGTTTTACCTCGACAAAACAAAATACATTTCTAGTGAGTTCACTTCCGTAACGACACTTTAAATTTACAAGTAATTAATTGTGTAACACATATGACTTAATATATTGTAAATGTGCCGGGAAGACATAGCTGTACATACCTTTACCTAAGCGTAGAGAAGAAAACCAACTAGATGCTATTGAATGATTTATTGCACTTATAATCTGCTCAACATGTTTCGGGCACTTAAATGCCCATCATCAGGAACTTGAGACTATACTTGTGCAATTGCCCCATATGGTGTGTAATGCCTTGGTTGTTTGTGGTCGGCTGTTGGGAGCAGAGCAGCAGGCTGTACGTCCGGGATGAGGGAAGTGCATAGCCTGCTGCTCTGCTCCTGACCGCCGGCCACCAACAACCAAGGCATTACACACCATATGCGGCAATAGCACAAGTATAGTCTCGAGCTTCTGATGATGGGCATATAAGTGCCCGAAACATGTTTAGCAGATTATAAGTGCAATAAAGATTTCAGTAACATCTAGTTGGTTTTCTTCTCTGCGCTTATACTACGACGCACGGAAAAACACATCAAATTCACCATTACCTATTTTTGCAATTTTTGGAAGAAATGTGCCAGTTTCAAAACGTCCGTCCGCCTGTTGCTGACGTGTGTCCTACGGCGTCTAATCGAAGACTGAATGGCGGCGAGACGCCGAGGCTCGGAAACGAAGCAACAGTAGCCTAATTAAACAGTCTATTATTCCAGCATTTACCTAGAGCTAGGGATAAAACTCACGAAATATTTCAGCACTATAAGCAAGTCCTGGTTACTTCTAACCCGGGATATAACGAAGGCAAAATTGTTAGTTATGTCTTTATTTGTTTTCATGTTTCCTCTTTCAGTTTTAGTTCTTTGCACTGCCGATATGTTCGATATTTTCCAAAGTGTACTAAAATCGTGCAGGTTTTATAGAAACTCTGTTTGGTTTATAAGCATGAAGCCAAGGAAGAGACGTTAAAATCTTAAACAGACGTTCTTGATCGACAGAAGCAGACTAAGTTTTCATGTTTGATGGGGAGGTTTATGAATTCCGCTATGAACCTTCAGGGCACATAAAACGGTAGTTATTGTTTTTAGTGTTGTTTAGGGCCTGCCGATTGCCAAGATATACAGCGTCAGTGCTAGGCGAATGAATATGAAGTGTTTCATTCAGAGAAAAAGTGTCCCATTACCATTTGATTCACTACAAGTCCCAAACGGCCCGCGGCCTCTTACTGAACCCTCGGGTCTCGGAGGCGAGATTTCGGCGACGAACGACCTGAGCTGTGACAGAGCCCGATAAATTTCTTGACCACTTGAGTAATTACAGCTGTAAATACAGGGTGATTCAAAAAGATGTACTCAATTGAACAGTAAACGGCGCATCAGCACACGCCAGACAGTTGGTTGCGGTATTCCAAGTTCTCTACTCGCTCTACGGGTTGACTTTCGCGGGCTACGCTCAAAACTCTCTTGAATTCGTCTCACGTTCTCCTCTGACACACGCAAACAATCTTGTGCAGCATAGTAGCCATTTTATTCTCTACTGACGCTGCTGCCTTGGCTGCGCAATAGGCAAGAGCTCTAGCGACGTTACTTTAAAATTTGGGACTTTCTCTTTCAAATGTTATGTAGTTCATTCATATATCTTATTTAGTTCAGGAAATATAGATGTACGAAATTGAGTCCATCTTTTTGTATCACCCTGTATAACAAGAGAGATAGAGCATACTATACTGTTCATTTATCATGTAATGTGTACAAGTAATACGGTAATTCCTGTGGTCCCCCTGGTATCACACACCGCAGCACTGCTCTCCTAGGTCGGCTTCCGTGCCAATGGCGCTCTCCACCCGTTAAGAGCAGCACAAAATTTCGTGGGAGCCAAAAGGAAGAAAATTCGTCGTTGGTATTCTTCAGGTTTCTCCGGCAGATAATCGTGTGGCTGGGGTCGACTGCTTGATGGAAACACATGCGACGCTTTTCGCAGCTCCGAAGTTGGGCTGTACTTGTCGTTGCGACAGTGCCGGTGTCACGGTATGTGTCGTTCAGGCTTATCGACAGAGCGCCGTCCAGCTCTATCCTTCAGCCGGTCTGCATATTTCGGAATGGCGTTGACAGTCACCATATCAGTGTCTTGTACAATTTTTAGCCTAAGTTTCTTGTATAAGGAAATAACGCTTAGGAAGCGGGGTTTGTGTGTCTATGCCCTAAACACATTTAGTCCTGTTGGATTGTCATATGCATGGTAACAATTTTATGCCACTATGTGTTGTCCTATCTTTGCATAGTTTAATTTTCTGCCGTCTGTATGAAGACTAGCCACATGTCTCACATGCAAAGTTCTGAGATCAAAACAGCAGTGACGTTTTAACGCGGGGTTCTGAAGTGTTGCGAGGTAATAGATGATATGTGTGTGTGTGTGTGTGTGTATAAATCCTCAGCACGCCTTCCTTCGGAGGGGAAGTAAAGCCGTCGGTCCCATGTCGTAGATTTGCGGTATGTAAAAGATCCCTAAATTTACGTGGAAGTCGGTATTTAGGCAAAATTACTACCAGACATCTTTCTCGCCCACAGTTCACCTTTCGCTGCTAGGATCTCTCGTGTTGCTGAGGACGCAGAGGCACGTGGCGGCGAAAGTAGGAACGTCTAAAGGCGGGGGAAAGCAATGGCAAACTACCCCCAAGAACTTGCCTAGGATGCGGTGTGCCAAGAGCCACATCGGTTCCATAACCGGGCTCTGGTTCCTGCCGGACCGGCCCCTAGGGCTGAATATATATATATATATATATAACCAATTATGTTCATGAAAGTTGCCGGCTTGCTAACTGGAAAGTTACCTTAATTTTCGAAATTCCTGCAATGACAAGGCTTCAGACTTTCTTCAAAATCCAAGTACCAATAAATACAGTTACCTCATCTGCAGCACGAATGGAGTTAAAGCCCTATAATTTTAAATATAATTATTTTTAAGTAATTAACGCATGTCATTCGATTTTTCACCAAAGTTCGTTTCCGTGTTTACACGTACGTAATGTTTTACATGGTAGTGGAGTCAAGGAGAAGAAAAATATCCTACATGCAGTAAAAAAGGGAAGGGTACCTTGATTGGTCACATCTAGCGTAGGAACTGCCTTCTAAAACAAGTTATTGAAGGAATGATAGAGGGAAGGGTAGAAGTGACGGAAAGGCGAGGAGGAAGACGTTAGAAACTCCTGGCTGACCTTAAGGAAAAGCGAGGATGCTGGTAAATGGAAGAGGAAACACTAGATCGCACTGTGTGGAGAAGTCGGTTTGGAATAGGCTGTGGACCTGTCGTATGGCAGAGACTACAGAGTGAATGAATGAATGATGTGTCAGAAATGGCGTTATATTAAGAAACATGGGGACTGTGATTGGGTATGAAGGGTATGGAAGAATCTGTCGGCATATATGTTAGGGTAATGAAGTACACAATTATTTCTTGTTTTCAGCTAGTAGTTCTGTATCAAAAGCTATTTCTGTCGCCAGAATATTTTGTATTGGAAGCCTTCAGTTGTGCTCAGTTTGTCCGACTGCATTGTAAGAGCCTCCTACAATAAATTCTAACCATCCTTGTAAAATAGGATAAAATAGTCAAACACAACTGTGGAAATTCTATTAGCTAAGTAGTAGCATTACCAATAAAAGCTACATGTTTCAGCCTACCTAGTGGCCTTCATCAGGTTGCATCCATCTGCTTCCGTCTGCTACAAGAGTTTTATACATTATGCATATCTGCGTCTAAATGTTGAGATCTCATCACCTATTGCTATATATTGGTAACTAATATATAGCAATAGGTGATGAGATCTCAACATTTAGACGCAGATATGCATAATGTATAAAACTCTTGTAGCAGATGGATGCAACCTGATGATGGCCACTAGGTAGGCCGAAACATGTAGCTTTTATTGGTAATGCTACTACTTAGCTAATGGAATTTCCACAGTTGTGTTTGACTATTTTATCCTATTTTATATGATTGGAGAACACAACGGAGATGCCCCAACTTACAATTAAAATTCTAACCATCCTTATTTAGCGGCAGTGCAAGTAACCTGTTTTGCTCTCAAGATGGATGAAACATTACGCTTATTAGTAGAAATGATTCTATCGGTATTGTTAAAACAGTGGGCTCTACAGGCTACGTGAAAGCTAAAAGTGTCACATATTGGTGTTTATGTTTCTTTGCAATTGAGACGCCCTGAAGATGGCACCTCGGCCCCGAAACATGTAGGAATTTTTAAAACTTACTTACAGTATATAAACCTATTATGTGTGTTTGTTGGTATATGTTATTGATTGTAAGAATAGTCACGGCGTGAATAATATCAAATTTGAAGTATGTAGATTTAAGAATTTTGACATAGCGCTGAATATGACTGGTAGTAAGTTGGAGCTTCTTAAGAATACATTATTTATTATCTTCATGGAAGAACACAGCACAAAGATAAGATATCACAGCCATTATACACACAAACTGCACAGAACCGACGGACGTCACACTGCCAATATCAGACGGCTAGAAACTGCATGCTTTCGTATAACTACTAACTTCCTGCATCTCAACACTGACTGCTTCAAATTCCTTTTATGCTTTCACTTTCCCATATTCTCTTCCCTTGGTGTCTTGTGGTATGTGGGTGTGAAACTTGGTTTCTCACGTTCAGGCAAGAACATACATTTAAGGGTGTTTGAAAACAGGGCGTTGAGGTAATGTTTGGAACAAAGTGGGAGAAAGAAAGAGGTGCCACAATACAAGCTTCACAGAAAGTGGTTTCATAGCTGGTACTGTGCATCGAATATACATATGCGGCATACTGAAAGGAGAAGAGAAATTCATAGAGACGCTCGGTAGGAAACGCTGCTGGAATTGGACCGCTGGGAAGATATGGGCATAGATGTGTGAATGGTATTAAAATGGGTCTTAAATAAATAAGGCAGGAGGCTGTGGAATGGATTCATTGGTTATGACAGGGACCCTTGGTTGGCTCTTATGAACACGGTAATGGACCGTTGGGTTCCATAATATGCGGGGAAATTCTTGACTAGTTCAGGTACATACCATTAGCGTCTGAAGAGTGATTGTCTGCATGGATGGTACTTTTGGGTTCGATTTCAAAACCTGAAAACTTCCCAAATTTCCGTCATGTCAGTAATCCTTAGCTTCCTATGTTGTGAAGCATACCAAAAATTAAGCGGTTTGTGACGTACTGTTATACGGAATCCTGAAGGCTGTTGTGACGCGAAGTGGGAAGGGAACTTCTTACAGCCCATAACGCCATAATGTTTGGGAAGCAATGATTCTGATTGATCAAACAGACTCTACCTTTCGCGTATTTACGTAATATTTAATACCAACTTGTTTCACTGTGTTTTTATTCGTTAGTTCGGATGTGTTTCGGCTTTAGCTATTGGTCATCATCAGAGAGTTCACAAGTGTTTTGACTTTTTTGATGTGTACACACGAACTGACGACGGAGAGAGGAGCCAGTCAGTTATGTAGGGAAACAATCGATATTTGTTGACAGAGTTTTAGGAAACGCAATTATAATGTCTGTAAAAAAAAATGCGAAGTTCCATTATGTTGTAACAGTTGGTAAATATATTTACCACTGGATTGTACTTTTTTAAACACCGGTAAGGTTCGTTAAATCACGGGTTTCAGCAGCTGGGACATTATTTTGGTCAAATTTTTGTCAGTTACGAAACACTTAAATTAATTGTAAGATTTTTGACATGAGAAATATCAGCAGCGTTTACTAGATACTTTTTGATGACGGTGGAAAAAGTTCTTGTAAATACTGCTGATATTTCTCACTTGAAGTTATGCAGAAAAAAATCTGTGGTGAAAGTCAGATAAGTATTCGTTGGTTCAGGAACGTGTGCTATCATGGTAGGCTGTGAGGTTCTTACAGCCTTATTGTTTAAAATTAGTCTTCTTACTTACCCCTTTTGGCTGACGGAGCCTTGTTATAACAATTTGTTAAGGTCCTGTTGCGTATTTTATGAAACACATTAACAATAAACTTAGTTTCTGAAATGGAGGAATTTATTTTCGAATAAGATTTCATCAGACCGGACTATCTAGAGATTTTTATAGAGGGTGTATAAGATTGCAAATCGATATCCGTAAAAGACATTCCCTTTTTTTTCTTCATCCCTTTACAGGATTATTCCAGGAAAGAACTGGTGATTAACAATTGAAAAACGCTATCTCAAGCACACAGTATTACATTTGTTTGTTGTACAATTCATTCATCCTACGTGTCCGGATTAATTAACAATGATCTTATAAATGTCGACCAGGCAACCATTTTTATGAATTCAAACACAAGGGCTGGTGATTGTCTTGGGGAATGAGTTCTGTTCGCTGTAAAGTTATGGCGATGTCGATGACAAAGAAGTAACGGTTGTGACTGTCACAATGCGTAATCTTATAATAGCAAGTTTAGCCATGTTCATATGGTGGAACATAATGGATTAGACTCATCAGGGGTTTATTTAGTAGGGATATCCTTGGTGCAGCGGCCCTGATTACTTCTGTATGTACGGACTTTTGCACGATAGTACGGGGTGTCCTACATGCGACCCTCCTGCAAGTTGTAGCAGAATAATTGCCTCATTATCAAGCACACAGAAACTAGTATGTCAGGAAGGTCTAGACACCTCCAGATGCTTTTGTGTTACTCTTAAAATATTCACGATTTTAAAAGATTAACAGGATGTAATTCACCACTGTTAACGATTAAAAAAATGATGAGGCCAGCTCACGTTTGAGTTTCTATTCGTGGCTCATTGTTGAAGAAAGTTGGACACTTGTGATAGGGGAAGTTTTTTTTTGTTGCTAATTTATGTAGCGATTCCCCTGAGGACAAACGAATGTTGACGTGACTGTAACAATGCTGATCACTAAAGGGGCTGCTGTTTTCTTTGCAATGTGATTTAACATTGTATCCTAACAGGGTGACGAGCAACATACAAGAAACTGTAAAAATATGTGAACTTTAAAGATAGGTTTGAGTCATTTTCTTGCCTATATCCTACCTCTGCCCCATAGCTTTCTGGCCTTCGGTTGAGAGAACAATGCAATGTGAGCAAAGGATATTAAAATATATTTAAAAGAATAATGTGCGAAGGCTTTTTTTTTTTAATTTTATAATTACAACCAACAAGATGCAAATATTCTGATTATTTATTTCTAAAATTCTCTACATGTTTCGGGCGGTTCCTCCGCCCATCATCAGGAGCACATAACTGTACATTCAGCTACAGGTATTGTCAACCAGTACTGCTGCGGGCTGGTATCGTGGATGAGATGGAACTGACTCCATCTCATCCACGATACCAGCCCGCAGCAGTACTGGTTGACAATACCTGTAGCTGAATGTACAGTTATGTGCTCCTGATGATGGGCGGAGGAACCGCTCGAAACATGTAGAGACTTTTAGAAATAAATAATCAAAATATTTGCATCTTGTTGGTTGTAATTAAAAACTCATAAGGGGTGCTGATAAGTCCTTAGCCCGACCAGGAAGGAAACAAGCTAATGTTTCTGTCAGAATGGCGCGAATTTCCTTCGGCGCCTTGCCTTGCAGGAAAAAAAAAACTTGATGAGAGGTGGCGTCTCGATGTTGTTGAAATCGCGAGCGTTGCCTGACATGCTTCCGAGCTTGTTTCCTTCCTGGTCGGGCTAAGGACTTATCAGCACCCGGTATTAACGATGCACGGACACGTGAATATCAAATGTGTGAAAGTGTTTACTGGATTCTTCTTTTTTGTAGGGGGGGGGGGTTTCTTGGCTAGCAGAGCAACTGTCGACTAAACAAAAAAAAGTTGTCTTACATTTAATTAGTTTGATATGATCCTTTCCTGCATTTCGGCCCAGAGCGGGCGTTTGACGAGATATCGATACTGTATCAGATCGATAAACGCACCCGTGTAGCGTTCCGTTTGAACGGTTACCTACTGTACTGTAGACTGTACATCTGCTCACCGGTGTTGCAGGCAGTTTGTGGCATCATTTACTGGATTTTCAGTTAAGGTCCCGTGGAGTGACCCAAGGCACTGACACTTGTCACTAATGGAACACATCCGCCTACATTAAATTCAAATGTGTTCCAGTAGAAGCGTGGTAGTGTGAAGACTCTTGCCCTATTACTGCCATATCAAAAGTTTCCCCCGTGCACACAAAGAAGGCAAAGAGGGAATGCAAATTTCTTAAACGAGATGAATTTGACTGGTCAGCTTCAAACTCCCACCGATTTACTCCCCCCCCCCCCTCGAAAAAAAAGCCCCTGGAGGAACAGTCAGAATTGTTGAGGGCATAATGGCCGAAATTTAAGTAAACCCTCACCAAACTTTTTTTGGCACCAGATTTTTTTTAAGAATTTAACTAACTGCATGTGTTTAATTATTCAGCATGAAATGAGTATTTAGCATGCTTCTCAAGTTTCTTTAACAAATTGGGCCTCTCAGTCAAAAAGTATGAAATTGTCAGGCACCACTTACAGGAACTTGATCTCATTTTTTGAGTGTACCATTTTCCCGTTGCTCTAGAGAGGAAATAACAGTGACTTAGTTGAGCGAAATCTCTTGGAAATCCACCAGGGAGACGGTAGGAATTGAGATAAAAGGTAAAATTAAAATTAATGTTACGGAAATCTGTTTTCATTACGTCAAGTGGGTCTGTTGTACTCGTGGGATTATGTGTTAGCCACACTGATCCTTCTGGTTGCGCCAAAGCCTTGCTTGATTTTATTTTCCATTTTCTTTTCTTAATATGGCACTTGAAGCCAAACCGCTCCGTAAACAATTTCGGAAACAGCAAGTCCTCTTCATGGACGTCATAACAGGGAGACGCTAATACTCTTTCCTATTGCTACCGTAACCCACAGAATAGGTGGTACTATTATTAGGCAGACTATGAAGACGCCCCTACACACAAAACGACGCCGACGCCGACGCTGCTGCCACCGCGGATCAATAGTACGAGAGAAAATTTTCCCCCAAGCTGCAAAACCATCGACTGTGGCTCACTCTATCGAGCGCGCGAGCGAACGAACAAAATCCGCCCCGGTTTTCGTCAACATAACGCAAGTTTGCTTCGTTCCCGCGCGGCAAAGCTGCAGCCGAAGAGACGTTCACGACCCTTGAGGTAACCAAGCGTGCTGACGTGATGAAGCAAAGAAGAGGAATTTAATTAAAAGAAACCACCATATTTCGGATATTCATCAGTCCTTGAGTTCTGTCCCTTAACCTCGCTGTCTGTCATTTCTTAATTATGGCGTACTCTGCGCTTGTAACATTTGCACCGAAAAACAAGAAAGCATCTATGCTCTGACACCACAGTAGTGCACACAATTCAACATGGAAGCCGACCGCACCCTCGTTCCAGAAGCATAATTCAAAACGTGCTCTGTGTGATGTAATTAGTGAATAATCTTTCTGTGTGAGTTACAGTTTCATATCCACCCCATTTTACGCAAAGAATTCCAAACCACGCCGAATCCAACGACGGCAGACTTCAGACCTAAAGACGTTCTGATTTAATTTGGGAGACAAGAAGTGTGATTAGATAAAAAGTGTTTGTGATGCACAAAAGAAGATAAACAAAATTATGTTTGGTGGAAAGTGTTGGGTGTTGATAGGAGCCTTCGAAGAATAAAAGGAACTGTAAACGTTGTGCGATAAGTTTATACAAGTGACCAGCGTCGGACTATATTGCAGCAAAGTCTGATTGAAATAGTTCGTTTTTAGTTCAACAGTCGTGGTTCGGTCGTGAAAGTGCATTTGTGCATGATCTGTGGAAGGGACACGGTTTCCATTCACATGGTTCTCGATTCAAACATTTTGAAATTTCTTTATGCAACAATATTTATACGAGAAACAGAACATAGTCACTGACCTGAGGTTGAAGTTTTTTTATTGTTGTAATGTGGCAACGTCGAAAACCACGCCCACCATTGCTGTGACGTCACGGCCTGTCTTGTGAGGTCACCCAGACATTAAGTGGCAGGTTACCTTAAGGTCAGTTGATAATTTAGAGGCATGATTGACGTAATGCCTAATTACTTTTAGATCTCGGTACTTTATGTCAGGCCAGGAGGGACGGTGGAGAGGGTACCGTGAGGTGTTAGCAAGTAGGTGTTCTTTGTACCTTGGAGGTGATGTTCACCCATAGAATGGCTGAGGAAGACTGCGAAAACCCACCGGATTACGGTGTACGTTTGAACCTTGTTTCTTCGTATTTGTAAGGGCTCTGGTGTGAAACTCACTCGATAGTTAAGTAATGTTAAGGTGCGATATCCTAGTTGTGTAATCCCAACGTATAAAGTGAGTGTGAAGCAGTGTAAACACAACTATGTTTGGTATCTATAGTTAGCGATGGTGGGTAGCTAGCGGCTACTACATGTTTCGGCCATCATCAGGTTGTACGTATTTAAGTAGGTAAATTAATACAATATGCAAATTCAATCAGACTCGACATCAAGTTTATCTACTTTAGTATGTACAACCTGATTATGGCCGAAACATGTAGTTGCCGCTAGTACCCACCATCGCTAACTATAGATACCAAATATAGTTGTGTTTAGACTGCTTCACACTCACTTTGTACATTGTAATGTCTGGGCTTTTGTGGTCTTTCTTAGTCAGTTCAACCTCGAAATATGAAAAATATTCCACCCAACCTCTTCACAAATTCGCCATTTCACAATCTAGCCCACAGTATTCAATATAACCGTATGACTACCATCTGCACAACTAAAACTGTTCCGCTGTTTTGTTTTTCACTTCAATTTTTTTTTGAGAAGTTAACTGGGTCGCTCGCTTATTGATGCTATTTACCACAAAACTTCCTCACCATTTTCCCCAAAGTGTTTTTTTTTATTAAGTATACGCACTCAAATTTTATCAGTGATTGCCTTGCTTATAGAAATATTCCGTGAATATTTTAAATTTCCACGGCAAAAAATGAAAAAGTGAAAGCTTAGATTTTCTCAACAGTGCTGATATGCACGCGATATGTCACTGTAAGTTATTAAGCACTGTCCGGAAAGTTATTCGTTAAGTACTTGTAATCTAGTAGTCATTAAGTGATCTAATTTGGAAAATTCTATTCTCTTATCACCATCGTCACATGATTTTATTTTAAAATCTTGTGGAAATTTTTGATTACTTCATCATCATCATCATGTTCCTGAAGGGTTAGGTGTGTTTCCTGTTCCTTGATCCTCAAGATGAAGTTGGTCCCTCCATCTCTTCCTCGGTCGTCCTATCTTCTTTCGTCCTTTTGGTTTATATTGTAGTGCTTGTTTTGGTAGTCTGTTTGTGTCCATCCTCTGTACGTGTTGTAGCCACTTTTTCTGGTACTGTTTTATTTCCTTTACTATATCCTGTACTCCCGTTTTTTGCCTAATACATTTGATTACTTAAGACGACTAATTCTTAGCAAGTACATTTAATTTCAAGTCTTTTTCGATGTTTATGTTACTCAGCGTTGTACTTTCCTCTATCAGTAGGAGATTCCAACTGAACCTCTGATATGCGGAATCACAAAACACTTTTGCTGTCAAGGTCACAGACATGATACAGTTAGCATAAGAACTAAGAGAAAACGTTAGGTCCATATAGAACGGGAATTTGTTGATTGACTAATTATCTACGTTGTTTTTTAATGCTGAATAAGAAGACAGACGCGTTTGGCGACGGGTACCTTTGTTGGACTTGGAATGCCATTGCAGTGACAGTGGTATTGTGACCCAAATATGGAAGGGTTAATGTAACAGTATGACAATTAAATGCTCTGTCATGTGGCAGATTTAAGAATTCCCTGCGCTATTCCCTATCCGCAGATGCAGTGTCCCCGCACTTTGTTAACCTCTGCGAAAGATTAATTAATTTCAAGCCTTCACAGCAACTGGCTAGCTGTCGGTAGGGAGCAAAATAAAAGAACAGTCAGATTACAATGGAGCAACAGATTATGGCAGCAGAACAGAAACATAGCCTTCTGCAATTTCAACCCAAAAAATGCACACAATTGTCATCTAATTCAGAATAATATTTTTAAAAACATTAAATTCCTACATATTCCAGACATTGCTGGTCCATAATCAGGCGGTACATTAACTGATGTACAAGACTGTTACTGAACAATACTGTGATCTGTTGCATAAGTACAAGGATTGATATACTACCTGGTGATGGACTAGTAACGTCCGAAACACATGTTTTCAAAAATTGTATTGTGAATTAAATTACAGTTACGAGCATTTTTTGTTTCAAGTTGTGGAAATTGAACTACAATGCACGGAATGAACAATATAAGAAACTAGCTGTCTAAATTAATTCTGATATACTGATTCTAAATTTCGATGTACAAATTTTGCCTTACGCAATATTGTTCTGTTACGATTATTTCATTTAGAGCCACAATATCAATTTCTCTTTTATTACTCTGTTACCGCATTATCTGTATAATTTTATCGACCGTGAGAATGAGACTAATCATAGAGACTGAAACCAACCAGTTATGTTGTTGTTGGTATATGGGCGGTAGAAATGCAGCCTGAAAAGTAAGAAGGCGTTCGACTTGACGATGCAACTAGCAGATTGTATCTTCTATTGTTTTTGCAGAACTTGCACCGATAATATTAGGAACAAAATGGTGTGTATTTAAATATGATTCACTTCACTCAGATTGATCTTTGTGTGCAGAATTTTCACCTAGGTTTTGTTATGATTTGGCATGTTCCCACGTGAATTGCCTCATTGTACTCTTTAACTTGATGTAGCCGAGCTCTTTCTCGGTCACCTACTCACGTAATTGCCTATCTTTGATGTAACATGTTGGTTCGTTATCCTGTTTGGAAAGGCCTGCCTTTTATCTAGCAGCCCGCTAGACTGCTTGCATAAATGCATGAAAAACATACCATATAAGGCTGCGTGTGCAATTTAGTCTTCCTGATGACGAACGTAAGATGTTCGAAACATGTAGAAGACAAGAAGAACTGAATTAAAACATTAATTTAAAAAGTGCATTTTTGTTGGTTAACGTTACATAAGTCCATCTTATAGAATTATTGGGTTGCAAATGGCGCTGCTGTCTCCGTCCTATGTTTGGAGATTAATGCGCCAATATTCCATGAGGGAATCCCAAGGATAGTTAAGCTTGTGATCCCTTAAGGGTGGAAGTTCTCTGTGCTTCCCATGCCCGTCGGCTGTAATCTGTTTCAGACTTCACCGTGTTGAACGGAGGCATGCGTCTTGCCGCATATGAGATTCAGTTTCTATGAAAATGATAGCTTGACGTCCGTTACGTAGAGACAGTTTTACGAGTCTTGGAATTACACGCTGCCTCACGAAACAGTAATAAATGGGCGATAGTGAAATGTGGCCGGTTTCGATATTTTATAGCTATCCTGACGGCGATACTCGACATTAACACAGTGCCACGCGCGATATTGAATCATAAGAATATTCAAAATCCTCATGCCTTCCGTTTTCATTTTTTGATGTTTTGCTGACCGTGCATCTCAGTATATTTATCTTAGTAATTAACCAACTTCATGCACAACATTTTGTTTTTCAATAAGTTTATTTCATACCTCTACATGTTTCGAGCACATGTGCTCGAAACATGTAGAGGTATGAAATAAACTTATTGAAAAACAAAATTTTGTACACCAAGTTGGTTAATTACTAAGATAACTTCCGTTTTCATGTCCAGTCATTAAAATTAACTTTCACAGTCATTATGTCTATTTAAATGACTGCACGAATTGCTGCAAAAAGTGTGATCGGTTAATAAATTTTATTACAAAGTACCGTCTATACACAACAATTGAATATCAGTTGTAGTTTTACAACTGGTTGATCAGGCTACATGTTTCGGCCGTTTTATCCGGCCATCATCAGGCCTACAGAATAATATTGTTAATTAAGGTGTATTCGTTAACTTTACGAACGAATGTATCTTAATTAACAATATTATTCTGTAGGCTTGTTGATGGTCGGATAAAACGGCCGAGACATGTAGCCTGATTAACGAGCTGTAAAATTACAGCTGCTATTCAATTGTTGTGTATAGACGGTACTTTGCAATACAATTTATTACACGTGCACAACGGGATGGTGTCATTCAAATTCATGATCGGTGAAGTGTATCATTTCCTTCCGCAGTTAAAAAATTATACCCAGACCCACTCTTATTCACTTCCTTACAAGAATACTTTTTACTCTAAAGTAACTGAAAATTTGACTGGATCGAGAGTGAAAACCCCTAAGCCACAGGAGTGCGCGTTTTCAAACGCATTTCTTGCTACTGCGTGTCCCCCCCCCCCCCCCCCCCACCCACCCCCCGTATTCATTTTTTTGGGCACATTACTTCTCTTTGTTATAAAAAACCCAAAAACAAAATCCTTACCCCCCTTTCGCCAAAA